>MPMF02261227.1_pt1 | contig 38939 bp, 33 predicted proteins | sample 1617271 | NCBI WGS metagenome assembly MPMF02 (sample SAMN05944812, study PRJNA350692) | marine metagenome | biome: marine; feature: ODZ; material: water; isolation source: 120 m water sample prefiltered with 30 um filter, filtered on to 0.2 um... | place: Pacific Ocean | collected 2012-04-09... | reverse complement strand
GGTGGTCATTCGGGGGTCAACATCCACGAATACCGCGCCAACGCCATCGTGCTGCTGGCGTCGCTGCTCGAGCCGCTCGCCACAATAGGCGCGCGGCTCGTCTCGGTCCGAGGGGGCGACAAGACCAACGCGATTCCGCGCGAGGCATTCGCGACCCTGCTGCTGCCGCCGGAGGCGATGGCCGACGCGCAGATTGCGGTCGGTGCCCGCACCGCGGCGCTGCAGGCGGAGTTCGGCACGCTCGAGACAGGAATGCGCGTCACGCTTTCAGGGCTGGACGACGCGCCGGCGGAGTGTCTCTCCGCCGGCGCGCAGGGCAGCCTGCTGGGGCTGCTGCGGGCGCTGCCACACGGCGTGCTGAAGTATTCGCACGCCATCCCCGGACTGGTCGAGACGTCGAACAACCTAGCGTCGGTGGCTGCCGACGGGGACAGCTACCGCATCGTCTGCTCGTCACGCTCATCCATCATGGAGGCGCTGGAGGACGTACGCGGACGCATCGCGACCATCGCGGCGCTCTGCGGCGCGACCGCGACGCGGAGCAGCAGCTATCCCGGCTGGCAGCCCAACCCCGCGTCGCCGGTGCTGAAGCGGCTGAAGCGCATCTACGCCGAGCAGCTGGGCGAGGAGCCCGAAGTCGGGGCAATTCACGCCGGGCTCGAGTGCGGCGTCATCGGCGAGCGCGTCCCGGGGATGGACATGGTCTCGTTCGGCCCGACGATTACCGGTGCCCACTCGCCCGACGAGCGGGTCGAGATTCCCACCGTCGCCAAGTTCTGGAACCTGCTGCTGGCGCTGCTGGCAGACATGGCCGAAGCGTGAAGCCGGCTGCGCTGCGCGCCCGGCTCGCCGGTTCGCTACCGGGGGTCGCCGCGTGGCGCGATATGGCGCCGGGCAATCGCGCGTTTCCCCCCGATATGGCAGGCTACCGCGACGCGGCGGTACTGCTGGCGCTCTTCCCGCGCGACGGGGCTTGGCGGCTGCCACTGATTGTACGCACCGACGACGAGGGCATCCACGCCGGGCAGGTGGCGCTGCCGGGCGGCGCGCTAGAGTCTGGTGAGAGCCCGGAAGCGGGCGCACTGCGCGAAACGCAGGAGGAGACCGGCCTTGCACCAGCCGACACGGAGCTGCTGGGGCGGCTGTCGCCGCTCCCCATCCCGATCTCACGCTTCCGGGTCACACCGGTCGTCGCGACGCTGGCGAGCGAGCCCGTATGGCGGCTGGACGGGCGCGAGGTGGCGTCGCTCTTCAGCATCCCACTGGCGGCGCTGCGCGACGGCGCCTTGCGGTGCAGCGAGCAGCGCGAGTTCGGCGGCGAACCGATTGCCATCCCCTATTTCGCGCTCGGCGACGAGAAGGTGTGGGGCGCGACCGCGATGGTGCTGGCGGAGCTAGCGGCGCTACTGGAATAGCTCGCCGAGCGGCGCGACCAGCAATTCCGAGAAGAGATCGCCGACGAACGCAGCGAGCAGGAACGCGCCGAAGAGCGGGATGATGTAGGGAATCTTCAGGCTGACCCATGGGCGCTCAATGTCCGCAACGTCGAGCGCGTCCCACTCAGCCGGGAGGTCCAGCCCGCGCTGGACCATCGGCGCCAGCACGGTGCGGCCGCCGACGACGCGCGTCATCGGCCAGACGTAGCTGTCGCGCGCCTGTGCGAGTGGCATGCGGACGCCGAGAAGTGCCTGCAGCCACGGCTTTTCCAGGTCACCATGTGCAATATTCCACGCCAGCAGCCCAACCGGGATGGCTAGATAGAGCAGTAGCGAATTCATGAACACGACCCACGGGAACGGAAATCCCTGGTCGCCGAAGGCGTACAGCGTAGCGCCCGCGTCGGGGGCGAACGGCACCAGCACCGCCACCGTCAGCAACGCCTTGACGTCGGCGCCGCCGATGGTCGGGCCAAAGTAATACCAACCGTACATCATTACCATCAGCGCCAGCGCCGCGACCAGGTCGACCGCTTGACCGCTCGCGAGCAGCGCGTCCCATCCCTCGAAGAGCGCGAAGTAACCCATCCCGGCCACGCCCGCCACTTGCGCCGCGCGCCATGCCGTAAGCTCGCGGCCGTAGATAGCCTCGTCGTCAATCTGGGAATACCAGAACAGCACGCCAACGGCAAGCGCGAGCCCCCACGTGCCGGCGCTCGCTTGCGCCTGCCACAGCTCGGCCGCGAGCAGCGCCAGCCCGGCCCCACCGGCGAGCTGCCAGGTGCGGTCGGGGACGCGCCGCGTCTGCCAGTCGCTCCAGGCGCCGTAGCCGAGCGCCGCGGCGCCAATCGCGAGCCGTATCCCGTCGAGCGGTTCCACGGTGCGGGAGTGAAGGGGTGTTAAATATCGCACCAGGTGGTGCGATTTTCTTAATCAGTCCTTTTTTGCTAAATTATCAGGGTGTTAGAATGTTCTTGGAGCACCTTTCAAATACCATACACTATTTACTGCGTTTTGTAACTTAAAGAGCCGTACAAAACCTCCCAGTAATGGTAAAAAAATCCAGAAAAAGGTTAATCCCGAGACGGTTTTTGGCATGCCATTTAGTGCTTGCATTTCCCCGGTTTCAGCAGTTATCATGATTACTCTGTATATATTTGCGAAAGGTATGAACATCAGTAACAGATGCACCAAACCACCAGGGCCTACTCCCGCCACATTCTTGTTTTCTTCTGCAATTTGATAATTCCAATATAAGCTATAAATGCCCAGCGTTAATATACTGTAAAGTATAACCATCACAGGTTTTCTTGGAGTGCCATACTGCATCACGCCTCCCGGCGCTTGATATGCCACTGGTGGTGGCTCCATCTGTTGCTGTGGAGGCGGCGGTGGCGGTACTACGGGAGGTACCACGGAAGCCTCACATAGTGGACGATTACTTAAGTTTTAGCCCCAGACAATGGCTCCCGGCTTACGACTCGCGTAGAGCGACATGCAACTGCGAACCTAAATACCTCTGTATCTCTCCGGCGCCGTGGACCTGCAAGAGCGATTCCTGCCGGGCGAGGAGTTCCTGAAGGAGTATCCAGCATTGAAGGTTGACCGCCGCCGCGGATGGTCGGCGTTCCTGACGAACAGGCGGCTCTTCATCGGCTCGCGCAACGAGCTGTGGGATATCGACACCAGCCGCATCGACTACCTTTCGCGCGGGCTGCGGCCCAGGTTCTCACCGGCGTGGTTGCTGCTCTGCCTGTTCCCGTGGCTGGGGTGGCTCGCGTCGCCGTTCCTGATTGCGCTCTGGTACTACATCCGCACCGAGGCGCTGGTCGTCGGCACCCCGTCGCGTCGCTGGCTGCTCTTCGCCGAACCGGAGATGCTCGATGACCTGGTCGACAACCTGCGACTCAACACGGTGATGGCGCTGACCCCCGAGGGCGAGCGCGCCATCGTCGAGGCGGAGGTGGAGAAGGAGAAGCGGCATCTGGTGCTCGGCCCCGACGGTGAGGCAGCCGACTGGGGCGAGAACGAGTCGGGGCCACGGCGCAGCGGCCATTTCTCGCTCACGGTTGCGTGGATTGCGTGGTATGCCGGGACCTTCGGCGGCAGCGCCGGCTTCTGGGTGCTGCTGTCGCTGCTCTGGGCTGCCGGTAGCTACTGGCGCTGGTGGAACCGCCGTACCCGCAACCGGCTCGCCGAGCGACCACCAAAACCGGGCTGGCTCGAGCGGGGCTGGTACTGGAGCCTGCGCAAGCTGCGGATGCCGGTGTTCCCGGCGCGCTGGGAGTTCTGGGCGCTCGGCCGCAAGTGGCGCGCCGCCGAAGTGGGCGGCTGGGGTGCTGCAGGACTGCTGGCGCTCGGCTTCCTGTGGGCGCTCTGGATAGCGAACCTGCGGCCGTTCCTGTTCCTGTTCGCGCTGGCGGTCATCGTCGCGCTCGCCGGCAAGGTGGCGGCTGGCCTGCCGGGACCGCGCTGGCGCATCGCCTTGAGGTCGGTGACTGCGGTCGTCATCGGGCTGTTGCTGGTGGTCCCGTCGCTAGCGCTGACCGGCCTTTACGAAGGCGCCAGCGCGTCGCTGCCGCACTCCGCAGTGCAGGGCGACGGCGGCAATGGCTGGGTGAAGGTATTCCAGCAGACCGAGACAATGGGGCTGGGGCTAGCGGACATCCATATCACATTCTACATAGATGACGCTGAAGACGAGCATGACGAGGAAGATGGGTATCCGGCTTTTCTGGTTCTCGTCGCCATCAAAATGCCATTCGACCTTGAGGAGGCGAATATGCTGGAAATATTGGACCAACAGTTTCACGAACAAGCCATGGAGCAACGCGTCAACCTGACCGCGCAGGTGCTCAACGGCACCCGTACCACCACTCAGGGGTACCAGACGCAGTACATAATCTACAACGGCACAGCCGAGGCATGGAACGAAGGAGTCGGCGCCCTGAACTACAACCTAACGCAGGGAGCCGAGTCACGCTACATCGGCGAGGCGTGGAAGGTGCCGGAGCTGAACCTACTGGTCATCGCCATGGGCATCGCTATGGTACAAGGCGAGACTGTAAATGACCAGAATCCCGACCCGGTCCCGCTCCCGGAAGAGATGCAGGAGCTGCTTGACCAGGGCGAGGAAATCGTGCGGGAAGTATTCCCAGACTCATCTGACACGCACAACTCGCAGAACTGGATCGAGCTGTTTGACATGATTCCGCTGACGGAGTGTTATGCGCTTTGATAATATGTCATACAATATTGCTGATTTGGAATTGGGGTTAAACAATCTCGAATTGGATGCGGAAAAGGCTTCAGATATTACAGCCATTATTACTGATTTTATTTACCGCTGGGCAAAAAATAATGGTTGGAATCCAAGATTAGAATATTATATCAAAGCATACAGAACGACGAAATCTGGAAGAGTGTATCAGGGAGTTGTTGACGTTTACATAGAAAGATTTGATGGCCCAGATATAGTAGTCGAGATTGATAGAGGAAATAAAAAATGGTCGGTCCAGAAATTAAATTACTGTAGAATAGAGGGATTAGAAGCCATTTGGATTAAGTGGGGTTCACCTATTTCTCTAGACATTCCCGAAGGGATTACAGCTATCCATCTAAACTGCAGATACCGTAGAGAAGAAGTTAGAAAGAGCTAAGGCTAGTCCAACTAATCCCCGAACTGGATGCCCTGCGCCAGCGGCAGCTCGTCGCTCCAGTTGAGCGTGTTGGTCTGCCGGCGCATGTATGCCTTCCACGAGTCGCTGCCGGCTTCGCGGCCGCCGCCGGTGTCTTTCTCGCCGCCGAACGCGCCGCCGATTTCGGCGCCGCTCGTGCCAATATTGACGTTGGCGATACCGCAATCGCTGCCGGCGGCCGACAGGAAGCGCTCGACTGACTGCATGTCGCGGGTGAATATTGACGACGATAGCCCCTGGTCGACCGAGTTGTGCATCGCGATTGCCTCCTCGAGTGAGTCGAACTCGAACAGGTAGAGGATGGGCGCAAAGGTCTCGTCTCCCACGATTTCCATGCTTGGCTTAGCCTTGACGATTGTCGGTTCGACGTAGTGTCCCGGCTGGTCGAGCACGCTGCCGCCGCACAAGACCTCGCCGCCCTGCTCCTTGATGGTCTCAAGCGCCGTGCTGTAGGTCTCGACCGCGTCGCCGTCGACCAGCGGCCCCATCAGCGTCGCGGGGTCGAGCGGGTCGCCGATGTCCACCTGTCCGTAGGCCCTGACCAGCCGCTCGGTGATGTCGCCGGCGATGTCGCGGTGCAGGAAGAGGCGTCGCGTGCTGGTGCAGCGCTGGCCGGCGGTGCCGACCGCGCCGAACAGGACGCCGCGCAGCAGCAGCTCCGGGTCGGCGTCCGCGAGCGCGATGATACCGTTGTTGCCGCCCAGCTCGAGCAGCGTGCGGCCGAGCCGCTGCGCGACCGCGCCGCCCACCTTGCGTCCCATGTGGCACGAGCCGGTAGCCGAAATCAGCGGCGCACGTCGGTCGTGGACCAGCAGTTCGCCGACGTCGCGGCTCGAGCCGACCAGCAGCGACATGACGCCGTTCCAGCCGAACGGCTCGAGGACGCGGTTGACGATGTGCTGGATGGCCACGGCGGTGAGCGGCGTCTTTGAGGAGGGCTTCCAGACCATCACGTCGCCGCAGACAGCGGCAATCATCGCGTTCCAGGCCCAGACCGCGCCGGGGAAGTTGAAGGCAGTGATGACGCCGACGATACCGAGCGGATGCCACTGCTCATACATGCGATGGCGTGGCCGCTCGGAGTGCATGGTTTTGCCGTAGAGCTGCCGGCTGAGGCCGACGGCGAAGTCGGCGATATCTATCATCTCCTGCACTTCGCCTTCGCCTTCGGCCTGGATTTTGCCCATCTCCCACGCAATCAGCTTGCCGAGCGCTACCTTGTGCTTCCGCAGCTCGTTGCCCAGCTGCCGCACCACTTCGCCCCGCGCGGGCGCCGGCTCGAGACGCCAGCAGGCGAACGCACGGACGGCGTTGGCCATGATGGTCTCGTAGTCGCCTGCGTCGCACTGACGTACGCTGGCAATGACCGACTCGTCGGCCGGCGCGACCGACTCGAGCAGGGAGCCGGCACCGCACCAATTCGCGGCGTAGCCGCCCGCGTTTTCCGCTTCTATTCCCAGCTCCGCGAGGAAGTCGAGCCTACCCATGCACGGCGCATTCGCGACTGCATTATAGCGGTTGGGCCGCCGACTGCCTTTATAGCGGTGCCACCTGCCGGACAGCATGGAGACGGAGCCGCTCGCGGGGCACGACGCAGAACAGGTCGCGCTGATGTCCGAAGAGTGCATCCTCGTCGACGAGCGCGACACGGTGCTGGGCGGTGCGAGCAAGGTCGAGTGCCACCACGGAGCGGGGCAGCTGCACCGCGCCTTCAGCCTGCTGATTTTCGACTCGCGTGGCCGCTTGCTGCTCCAGCAACGGTCGCCGGGGAAAATCACCTTTCCCGGCGTCTGGGCCAACAGCTGCTGCAGCCATCCACTGCACCGCGCAGCGGAGCTGGAAGAGCGCGATGCGCTCGGCGTCAAGCGCGCCGCGCAGCGCAAGCTGGAGCAGGAGCTGGGCGTCCCCCCGAAGGACACGCCACTAGAGCGGATGGTCTTCATGACGCGCATGCTCTACCGCGCCCGCGCCGACGCGGAATGGGTCGAGCACGAAATGGACCACATCATCTGCCTGCGGGCGGACGTGACGCCGCGGCCGAACCCCAACGAGATTGCCGAGGCGCGCTGGGTGACTGAGGCCGAGCTACGCGAACTGCTCGATAGCGAGCCCGTCGGCCCGTGGTTCCGGCTGATTGCCGAGCGGCTGCTGCCGGCGTGGTGGGCAGACTTGGATGGCCTAGCGGGGATGTCCGACGGCGAGATTCACGACATGGGCGAGGTCGCATGGAGCTGAAGGCGACGCTCACCGCACGAGCGGCGCCGGTCGAGGCGGCGCTGCGCGAATACCTGCTGGTGCGCCCACCTGAAAATCTTTACCGCGCGATGGCGCATATCCCGCTTGCTGGCGGCAAGCGGCTGCGGCCGGTGATGGCGCTGCTGGCGTGCGAGCTGGTCGGCGGCGACTCGGCGAAGGCGGTGCCGTATGCCGCCGCGCTGGAAACGGTCCACAACTTTACGCTGGTTCACGACGACGTAATGGACGAGGACGACCTGCGACACGGCGTCGCGTCAGCGCACGCCGAGTTCGGCGTCGCGGCGGCGATTAACGCTGGCGACGCGCTCTTCGCCTACGCGTTCGAGATGGTGACCGACAGCGATTGCAGCGATGCGCTGCGCGCCGAACTGGTGCGCCATCTGGCAATTACCGTGCGGGAAATCGGTGAGGGACAACAGATGGACCTTGACTTTGAAGAACGGGAAACGGTCGCGCCGGCCGAATACCTAGAGATGGTGCGGCTGAAGACCTCAATTTTGTTTGGTTCAGCCGCGTTCGGCGGCGCGCGCATCGGTGGTGCCGATGCGCGCGAGGCGCTGGAGCTGCGGCAGATGGCGATAGAGGTCGGGCTCGGCTTCCAGATATGGGATGACTACCTTGACGCGACCGCTCCCGCCGAAACTCTCGGCAAGCCGTCCGGCTCCGACATCCGGCAGGGCAAGCGCACGCTGCTCGTCATCGAAGCCCTGGATCGCGCCGCGCCCGACGACCGCGCGCGGCTCGCCGCCATCCTTAATGGCGGCGACAACAGCGACGCCGACGTGGCGGAGGCGGTCGCCATCATGGAGCGCAGCGGCGCGCTGGCGGCGTGCTACGAGCGGGCGAACAGCTACTTACAGGGCATCCGCGACACGCTGGCGAAATACCCGCAAGGCGAGCCGCGGCAGCTGTTCGAGGCGCTGCTCGAATACATGGTCACACGGGGACACTAACCACCTAAATACCACCGCAGATGCCGTGGTGATGGCGGACGAGGAGGAGGTCTGGGACCCGACACCGGGCGACATTAATTCGCGGCTGCTGGAGCGGCTGGCGGAGAGCGACACCGTCGCCGCCAAGCGGCTCGAGCCGCTGGCGTGCATCGCGGTCGGCTTCCCCCGGGGCAAGACGGCAACGTTCGACGGCACTGGTGGCGACAACTTCGGTGGACTGAACCACGGCGCGCAGCTAATACTCAACGGCGGCGCGGGGCGTTTCACCGGCAACTCGATGCGCAGTGGCGAAATCATCGTCAACGGCTCCGCCGGCAGCGGCGCCGGCCACGGGCTAGCGGGCGGGACGCTGGTGGTGCAGGGCTCGGTACGGGGCGGCGCTGCGGCGGGGATGCTCGACGGCGAGCTGCTGGTCGCGGGCGACGTCGAGGGGGGGCTCGGCGCCGGGATGCAGGGCGGCACCGTCGTAGTGGCGGGCGACGTCGGCGGCGACGTGGCGCGCTACATGGCGGGCGGCAAGCTGTTCATCGCCGGCAACTTCACACCGCCTGACGGGGGCGCCAAGCCCGCCGCACCCGCCGAGCGCAAGGCGGTGCAGCGGCTGCTGCAGGAGCACGGCATCGACCCGCACGGGCTCGAGTTCCAGAGCGTCAGCGGCGGTGCGGTCGCCGCACCGCCGCGACCGGAGCGCGAGGAAGTGCCAGAGCTGCTGTCGCGGTTGCGGCTGGTGCCGGCGGTGCTGAAGCGACGGCCACGTCGACCCGGGCTCGACCGCGTCAACCCCGGACTGGTGCTCGGCCCCGGGACTGGCGAGCCGCTGAACCTGACGATTCCACTGCTGTGGCAGGGCGACCACGCGCCGCAAGAGGCGACGTGGGCGGTCGGCGCGAAAGCGCCCAGTTTCGACAAATGCAACCTGGCAGTCATCGACCTTTGCACCGGGAGGCTGCCGCGGCGGCTCGACATGGAACGGCCTGACGACCTGGTACAGGTGGTCGAGCTGGTGCGACAGGGGGCGCGCGACCGTGTGCCGGTGCTGGTACGGCTCCCCGCGGGCGACCTTAGCGGCGACATGGGCGCGTTGCGCACCGCGGCGTCCGACGGCGTTATCTTGACGCCGGGCACCGTCCCACTCGAGGCGGCGCTCTCCGCGGCGCGTGGCAGCGGGCTGCCGGTGCTGGCAGAGATGCCCTGGGCATCGGCGGACGACGTGCTCAAAATGCTGGCATTGGGCGCCGCCGGGGTCGTGCTGACCAGCAAGATCACGCTGAACCGGCTCGGCAAGCTGGGCGACCAGCTCGCGCACGCGATGGGTGCGCTCGGCGCCGGCAGCGCCAGCGAGCTGGGGCCGGAGCAGCTGCGCGCGCTCGACCAGGAGGCTGCCGCGCTGACAGGCGTCCCGCTCGCGGGCTACGACGCTGTTCTACCTATGTGGCGCCACTGACCACGAACTGGGTACTCTCCATGATTGGTGCAGTCTGCACAGCCATTAGCATTAAACCGCACGACTGATGCCGGCTCGCTTGTCTACGCACGCACGAACGAGGCTGCCCGAATGGTTCCGCGTCGAGTTGCCGACCGGCGCGGCGCTGGAGCGCTACCGCGCGACGACCGGTGCGGTCGCCGGCAACGCGCTGCACACCGTCTGCGAGGAAGCGCACTGCCCCAACCTCCACGAGTGCTGGGGGCGCGGCACCGCTACCTTCATGGTCGCCGGCCGGGAGTGCACCCGCGGCTGCCGCTTCTGCGCAGTCGAGACGATGCGCGCGCCGGCCGCGCCCGACCCGGCGGAGCCACAGCAGCTGGCGGACGCCGTCGCCGCGATGGGGCTTAGCTACGCGGTAATTACGGTCGTCAACCGCGACGACCTGCCCGACGACGGCGTAACCCACTACCGCGCCTGCCTCGACGCAGTCCACGCACGACTCCCCGATGTGGGGCTGGAGCTGCTATGCAGCGACCTCGCTGGCAACGAAGCGGCGCTGGCGGCGCTCCTCAACGGAGCGCCGTTGCAAGTCTTCGCGCACAACGTCGAGACCGTCGAACGGCTGACGCCCGAGGTGCGCGACCCGCGCGCCAGCTTTGCGCAGTCGCTGCGCATCCTCGCGGCGGCGAAGGAATTGCGCCCGGAGCTGGTGACCAAGTCGAGCATCATGCTCGGGCTGGGCGAGACCAAGGCTGAAATTCACGACACGTTCAGCGCGCTGCGCGACGTTGGCGTGGAACTGCTGACGCTCGGGCAATACCTCGCGCCGGGACCGGGTTACCACCCCATCCGCGAGTTCGTGACACCCAAGCGGTTTGACGCACTGGCGCGCACCGCCCGCGAGCTGGGCTTCCGCGCGATTGCGTCGGGGCCGCTGGTGCGCTCCTCCTACCGCGCCGAGTCGCTACTGACCACGGCGCAGGGCGCGGCGGGGCTACAGGTGGTTGCGTGAGCCGCAAGCGTACGCTGCATGTACCAGAACCGCCGGCGCGGCCGGGCGAACAGCCCGACTTCAGCCAGCTCAAGCTGCCCAAGGCAGGCGAGGCGACGCGGCCGCCGGTCGACGGCGACGCGGCCGACATGCGCGAGCTGGCGTTCTCGCTGGTGCGCGTGCTCGACGACAAGCATCGCGCTGTCGGCGACTGGAACCCCAAACTCGATGCAGAGGCATTGCGCACCGGGCTGCGCCACATGCTGCTACTGCGCATCTACGACGACCGCATGCAGACGCTGCAGCGCACCGGCAAGCTCTCGTTCTACATGAAGTCGCTCGGCGAGGAGGCGGTCGCAATTGCGCAAGGCATGGCGCTGCGCGACGACGACATCCTGTTCCCGAGCTATCGCCAGCCGGGGCTGCAGCTGGTGCGCGGGCGTGATCTGGTCGACATGATGTGTCACTGCATCTCGAATCAGCGCGACAACGCTAAGGGGCGGCAGATGCCGGTACACTACACCTGGCGCGAGGGCAATTTCGTCTCGATTTCATCACCGGTGGGAACGCAATTCCCGCAGGCGGTCGGCGCCGCGATGGCGTTTGCCTACCGCGGCGAGGATAGCATCGCCATCTCGTGGTTGGGCGACGGCACCGCCGCTGAGGGCGATTTCCACTACGCCATCAACTTCGCCGCAGTCTACCGTGCGCCGGTAATCCTGAACGTGGTCAACAACCAGTGGGCCATCTCGACCCACATGAATATCTCGACCGGCGGCGCCACCTTCGCGGCACGCGGCATCGCCTACGACTTGCCGTCGATTCGCGTCGACGGCAACGACTTTCTCGCGCTCTACGGCGTGACGCAGTGGGCCGCCGAGCGCGCGCGGCAGGGGCTCGGCGCGACCTTCATCGAGGTCCTGACCTACCGCGGCGAGGCACACTCGACCAGCGATGACCCGACGCGCTACCGGCCGAAAAATGAGTGGGAGTCGTGGCCGCTGGGCGACCCCGTCGAGCGGCTGAAGGCCCATCTCAAGGCAATCGGCGAGTGGGACAACAAGCGCCACAAGGCGCTCGAAAAGGAGCTTGACAAACTGGTCGTCAAGTCCTACAAGAAGGCGGAGGAATACGGCACGCTCGATGCGGGACCGTATCCACCGGCGAGCACGCTTTTCGAAGACGTCTATAAAAACGAACTGCCGCACCTGCGCAAGCAGCGACAGCAGCTGGGGGTCTGATGGCGCAGATGAATATCGTCCAGGCAGTCAACAGCGCGCTCGACACATTGCTCGAGCGCGACGATAACGTCGTGATTTTCGGCGAGGACGTCGGCTACTTCGGCGGTGTTTTCCGCTGCACCGACGGCCTTCAGGCTAAGCACGGACTACACCGCGTCTTCGACACCCCACTATCCGAAGGCGGTATCGCGTCCATCGCCATCGGCATGGGCATCAACGGGCTGCGCCCGGTCGCCGAAATCCAGTTTTCCGACTACATTTTCCCCGCCTTCGACCAGATTACCAACGAGCTGGCGAAGCTGCGCTACCGCTCGGGTGGCGAATACTGGGCACCGGTCACCTTCCGCACGCCGTGCGGGGGCGGCATCCGCGGCGGCCACTACCACTCCCAAAGCCCGGAAGTATACTTCACCCACACCCCGGGGCTGAAGGTAGTCGTCGTCTCGAATCCCTACGACGCCAAGGGGCTGCTGACGACAGCGGTCGAGGACGACGACCCGGTTATTTTCTTCGAGCCGAAGCGGCTCTACAGCGGACCGTTCGACGGCGACCACGCCGCCGCTGCGAAGAAGTGGGACACCCACCCCGGCGGCGAAGTCCCCGAGGATTACTACCGCATCCCGCTCGGCGAGGCGAAGGTCGTCGCCCCGGGCGATGACGTGACGCTACTAGCGTGGGGCACAATGGTGCACGTCGCGCAAGCGGCCGCAGCGCGCAGCCCTACGAGCTGCGAGGTCATCGACCTGCGCTCGCTGCTGCCACTCGACCTGGAGGCGATTGTCGCCAGCGTTCAGAAGACCGGGCGCTGCGTGGTGGTCCACGAGGCGCCGCGCACGAGCGGCTACGGGGGTGAGCTAGCGGCGCAAATCATGGAGGAGTGTTTCTGGCAGCTGGAAGCGCCAGTCGAGCGCGTCACGGGGTGGGACACTCCTTTTCCCCACACGCTGGAATGGGAGTACTTCCCCAGCCAGGAGCGAGTGATGGAAGCGATTGCGCGAACGATGGAGAATAACTGAAATGGGCAAGTACGTATTCAAGCTGCCGGATGTCGGCGAAGGCATCGTCGAAGGCGAGATTGTCGAGTGGAAAGTCAAGAAGGGCGAGACGGTCGCCGAGGACCAGCCGCTTGTGGATTTGATGACTGACAAGGCAACCGTCGCGATTCCGTCGCCCGTCAGCGGCAAAGTGCTCTCGACGACCGGCAAACCGGGCGACATGGTCCCGGTTGGCGCCGAGTTGATTGTATTCGACGTCGAAGGCAAGGGCGGGGAACCGGAACCAGAAGCCACTCCCGAACCCGAGCCGGCCCCTGAACCCGCGCCAGCCGACACGCCGGCTCCCACTCCAGCACCGGCAGCGCCCCCTGCGCCCACACCTGCGGCGCCCCCGGCGGCGGCCGCACCGACCGCGACGGGCAAGCGGCCGCTCGCGTCGCCAGCGGTGCGGCGGAGGGCGCGCGAGGCGGGCGTCGAGCTGGCGGGAGTGCCTGGCAGCGGGCCGGTGGGGCGAATCTCGCACGATGACCTGGATGCATTCCTGCAATCGGGAGGTCGCCTGATGGGGGGCCAGCGCGGACAGAAACGGACCGGCACGACCGAAATCCCGGTTATCGGGCTACGGCGCAAGATTGCCGCTAAGATGGCTGCGTCGAAGTCGCGCATTCCGCACTTCAGTTATCTTGAGGAGATTGACATTACCGAACTGGAATCGCTGCGCCAGCATCTGAACGCGACGCGCAGCAGCGAACAGCCGAAGCTGACCTACCTGCCGTTCCTGATGCAGGCGCTGGTACGGACGCTCCAGCAACACCCGGGCTGCAACGCGCTCTACGATGACGAGCGTAACGTCGTCGTCCAGCACGAGGCGCTGCACGCTGGCATCGCGACGCAGACCGAAGGCGGGCTGATGGTGCCGGTGGTGCGGCACGCCGAGGCGCGCGACGTCTGGGACTGCGCCAATGAAATGCGGCGCGTCTCGCAAGCGGCGCGCGAGAAGACCGCCACGACCGAAGAACTTTCGGGCTCGACGATTACTATCACCAGCCTAGGCGCGCTGGGAGGGCTGGGTGCAACGCCAATTATCAACCACCCCGAAGTAGCGATTATCGGCGTCCACAAGGCCGAGGAGCGAGCGGTCGTGCGCGACGGCAACATCGTCGTGCGGCGCATGATGAATCTCTCGGGGTCGTTCGACCACCGCGTCGTCGACGGCTATGACGGCGCCCAGATGATGCAGACTCTGAAGCAGATACTGGAACATCCAGCGACCATTTTCATCTAATCATGGAACGCAAATGCAAGGTGCTGGTAGTCGGCGCCGGACCGGGAGGCTACGTCGCCGCCATCCGCGCTGGGCAGCTCGGGCTCAAGACAATCATTATCGAGGGCGACCGCGCCGGCGGCACCTGTCTGATTCGCGGCTGCATCCCGTCGAAGGCAGTAATCCACGCTGCGAGCCGCTTCGAGGAACTGGGCGCGCACACTGGCGCGGGCGAGATGGGCATCTCGCTTCCCGACGGCCCACTGCTGAACATGGGTGCGCTGGTGGCATGGAAGGAGTCGATTGTCGACAAACTCAACAGCGGCGTCGAAACGCTGCTGAAGAAGGCGGGCGTCGAACTGCTGCAGGGCTGGGCCACCTTTCACGATGGCAAGACTTGTGACGTAAAGACTGCCGACGGCAGCGTGACCATCACGGCCGAGCACGTGATTCTCGCCACAGGATCCCTGGCGACAGAGCTGCCGTTCATGCCATTCGGCGGCAACATCATCTCGTCGACCGAGGCGCTCGAGCTGAAGGAGCTGCCGAGCAAGCTGGTGATAATCGGCGCTGGCTATATCGGGCTCGAACTTGGGATTGCGTACCGCAAGCTCGGCTGCGAAGTGGAATTCGTCGAAGCGCTGGACCGCATCCTGCCGCTCTACGATACGGAGATGGTGCGACCGATTTCGATGTGGCTGCGCCGCCACAAGGTGCCGGTGCATCTCGGCGCGAAGGCGACTGCTGCCAAGACGCGCGGGAAAACAACGACGGTCGAGTTCACCGATTCCGACGGAAAGACGCAGAAAGCCAAGGGCGACCGCGTACTGGTGACCGTCGGCCGCCGCCCCTGCACCAAGGGCTGGGGGCTGGAGAATATGGCAGTCGACCTGGACGGGCCGTTCGTCAGGGTCGACAGCCGTTGCCGCACGTCGATGCGCAATGTCTGGGCCATCGGCGACCTTGTCGGCGAACCGATGCTGGCGCACAAAGCGTCGGCGCAGGGCGAAATGGTCGCCGAAATCATCGCCGGCCACCGCCGCGAATTCGACCCAGTCGCTATCCCGGCGGTCTGCTTTACAGAGCCCGAAATCGTCGGCGTCGGCCTGACGCCCGCCGAGGCGGAGGAGGCGGGCATCGCCACGACCATCGGCAAGTTCCCCTTCGCCGCGAGCGGACGCGCGCTGGCGATGCAGGCGGGCGCTGACGGCGGCTTCGTACGCATCACCGCCCGGCGCGATGACAACGTCATCGTCGGCATCCACGCCGTCGGCGGGCACGTTGCCGAACTGAGCGGGGAATTTGCGCACGCGCTCGAGATGGGAACGCGACTGGAGGACATTGCCGGGACCATCCACGTCCACCCGACGCTGACCGAGGCGTTCGCCGAGGCGGCGCTGGCGGCGCTGGGGCACGCCATCCACGTCGCCAAATGAGCGAGGTCGTGACGCTGGAAACGCGGGCGCGGCTGGCGCCGGTGACGCTGCTGCACGCTGGCCAACGCACTCACGCCACGGTTGACGCGGTGATGCAGGCACTGCAGGCGCAACGCATTAGCGACGAAATCCCGGACACGCTGATTTTCGTCGAACACCCCGAGGTCATCACCGTCGGGCGCCGCGCGAAGGTCGATGGCATCACGGCGCCGAACGGCTACGCGTCGCGCGAGGTGGACCGCGGCGGCGGCATCACCTGGCACGGGCCGGGGCAGCTCGTCGGCTACCCTGTCTTCCGCTGGCGCGAGGAATCGATTCGCACGGTAATCACGCTCATCGAGGAGTGGATTATCGAATCGCTCGCAACTTTCGGCGTTGACGCCGGGCGCAACCCCGCCATGATGGGGGTCTGGCTCGACGGTTTCAAGGTCGCGAGCATCGGGCTGCAGTTCAGCCAGTGGGTCTCGCGCCACGGCTTCGACATCAACTTGTCGACGCCGGGCGACCGCCTGCAAGCGGTCGCCGGCTGCGGCCTGCCGGTGGGCCGGCACACATCGCTGGCGGCGCTCGGACACGACATTCCGATGTGCGCGATGGAGGCGGCGCTGCTGGCACAGATGCCGGCGGTGCTGGGGCGCGAAATGGCTGCCGAGCGCGGCTGGGATTCCTGACGACCAATATTTAAACTACGAAGCCAGCTGTATCGGCTTCCGCCAGCCGTGACTGGTGGCCTTCGAGGAAGCCCCCCAGCAGGTCGCCCGCGAGCGCCTTGCAATCGCCGCAGAACCAGCTGCCGTCGGCGCAGCCATCGTGAATTTTCTTGAGCTTTGAGTCGTCGTCCATGAGGTGGTAGGCGTATAGCTCGAAAACCGGGCATTCGAGCGGGCGGCCGCCCGTCTTTCGATGCTCTTCGACCGCCGCACCGCCGGTTGTCTGCGCCCGCTTCACCTTCCGCTGCGCTTCCTTGGGAGAGTCGGCGAGGAAGATGGCGCTGTCGGGTTCGGACGACGACATCTTGCCGCCGGTGAGGCCGAGCATCAGCCGATGGTAGCTGCTCGAGGGTGCCATGAAGCCGAAGCCGCCGTGCGACGCGTCGACATACGCCAGCGCGGCGTCGATATGCTCGACGTCCGCTGGATGCGCGTCGTCCAGATAGAGCGCGCCGTAATCGACCTTCAGCTCCTGCTTTTTGAAGCCCAATTTGGCGCAGAGCTTGCCAGCGTCCTTCAGCAGCTTTGCGGTCCCGTCGCCGGCGGTCGCGAAGGCGCCGATGCGGCCGTCCTTCGCCTGCCGGCAGCGCACCTTACGCACCGCCGCCACGAGGTCGCGCGTCAGCCGCAGGTGCGGATCCTGGTCAACGCCCACTGGCACAAGCGTCGGGCGCGGGCCGCCGAACTCGGCGAGCTGCGGGTGGAGGATGTCGCCTGCCTGCACCAGCGGCGCGGTGGCGTGCGCGAGGCTGGTCGAGCCGCTGAAGCCGTAGAGCGCTTCGAGCTTCGACCAGTTGACGCGGTGCGAAAGCTGGTGCGCCAGCCGCAACACCTGCACTCGCTCAGACTGGAAGTAGAACTGGCACGGCACGAGACCGAGAGCGACGTAGTGCTGCAGGTATTCCGCGACGGCAAAGTCGCGGCACTCATCGAGCGGCAGGTCGCGCGTCGCCGCCGCTTCGAGGTCGGCGACCGCGATGAAGACGTCAGTGCCGAGCCGCTGGTAAGCGATGACCTGATCGAGCAGCATCTTGTGGCCGAGATGCATCTTCCCCGACGGCATCAGCCCGGTCATCAGCGCCGTGGGCTTTCCGTCGGCCAGCGCGCGGCCGAACGGCTCCCAGCCGCGGTGCGCGAAGACGATGCTGCGGCGGAAGAGCGACCCTTCCGGTAGCCCCGTTGCGTCGGGCGCCAGCGTCCCGAGCCCGAACTGGTCGCGCAGCCGCGTGTAGTCCTTGATGCGGTCGCTGGCCCACGGGTCCAGTTCCATCGCTCACCGACAGTCCGGGGGGTTAAAGGTAATGCGCAGCCGCGCATCCCCCACCATGGAGTGGCCGCGCGCAATCCTGCATCTTGACATGGACGCCTTCTTCGTCAACGTCCACCTACTCAACCACCCCGAGGACCGCGGGCTGCCGCTCGCCATCGGCGGCAAGCCAGGAACGCGCGGCGTCGTCGCGTCGGCCAGCTACGAGGCGCGCCAGCACGGCGTTCGCTCGGCGATGCCGGCGACGCAGGCGGCACGTCGCTGCCCCGAACTCAAGTTCGCCGCGCCCGACTGGGAGCGCATCGAGGGCTGCTCGCGCGAGGTGATGCGGCGGCTGGCCGAGTTCGGCCCGCTCGAGCCGCTCTCGGTCGACGAGGCGTTCGTCGATTTGGGCGAGACCGCGGTGCCAGAGAAACTGGCGCCGCGGCTCCGCAAATACATTTCGAGCGAAACCAAGCTGCCGGCGTCAGTTGGCCTTGCAACGTGCAAGCTGGTCGCCAAGGTCGCGAGCGACTTCGAAAAACCCAAAGGCTGCACAATTGTGCCGCCCGACGGCGAGGCACAGTTTCTCGCGCCGCTCCCCGTCAGGCGACTCTACGGCGTCGGCCCGAAAACCGGCGTCGCGCTGGGCGAGCTGGGCATCGAGACCTGCGGGGAGCTAGCGCAGGTCGACGTGCAGGCGCTGCTGCCCGCCTTCGGCAGCTACGGCGCGGTGCTGCGCCAGCTGGCGCGCGGCATAGACACTCGGCCGGTCGACCCGAGCCCGTGGGAGCGCAAGCAAATCTCGACCGAGCGCACCTTCGCACAGGACGTCGACGACCGCGAGCCGCTGCTGGCGGCGCTCGCCAAGCTCTGCGAACAGGTCGCCGGCGAGCTGGCTCGCTCAGGCCGCACCGGCCGCACGGTGACGCTCAAGCTGCGCTGGGCTGACTTCACGACCATCACTCGCCAGCGGACGCTCCCGGGCGAAATCGCCGCCGCGGCCGACATCCTGCGCGCCGCGACCGTGCTGCTCGACCGCAACTGGGCGACGGGGCAGCCAGTGCGGCTGCTAGGCGTCGGCGTCAGCCGGCTCGGCACGCGGGCGCAGACGCGGCTGGGGGAGTTCTAAAAGTCGAAGAGACTTTTCTGCTTCCTGTCGGCCGCCACGTCAGGCTTCTCCGGCTCCGCCGCTTCGTCGCTGGCAGCGGCCGCCCGTTTCGCCGCGGGCGGCCGCGTCTTGAGTGTGATGACTTCGCGCTCCTGCCGGTAGGGCTGCGACGCTTCCATTATGGCTTTCAGCTTGCGGTCTTTCGGAATCGTGCCGAGCAGCTGCGCCAGCTCGCCTTCGGTCAGCTCCAGCTTGCCGGCGATGCACGCGGCCTTGTCCGCATCGCCACGGCAGCTCGCCGCGACAACGGCGAGCTGCTCCAGCTTCGCCTGCCGCTTGGACATGTGCGCCGCCGCACCTATCTTGGCGGCGAGCGAGTCGCGCGCGGCGCGGGTGCCGCGCGAGGCGCCCATCTTGCGAATCCACGACGGGAACTGCAGCCGCGCGCCCGACGGGGGATGGTGACGCGAGAGCGCAACGCCGCTGCTCAGCAGCTCGCTGGCGTAGCCCCACAGACCGTAATTCTGCTGGCGGCGGGTGCGCGCCAGCAGCAGGTCGGCGTGCGCGACGCGGCGATAGGCGCGCTCGAGGTCGTTCGGCTGGCGGTAGACCAGCGGCAGGTTGTCGCTGACCCACGTCGCAACTTCGCCGGGCGGCTCGTGCAGGTCGAAAATCGCCTTGCGGGGGCCATCGTAGTCGTCGCCTTCAAAGATGGCGCGCAGCGTGTCGAACATCTCCGACTCGCGGTCACGGACGCCGAGCGCATCAACCTGCTCGTCGTCGACCGTCAGCCCCCCTTCGGCCAGCGACTGCAGGTCGTTGAGTGCACCGCGCAGGTCGCCGCTCGCGTTGGCGGCGAGCCGCTGGACCAACGCCGGCTCGATTTCGATGTTTTCGGCGGCGGCAATTTCGGTCAGCACTTCGCGGATGGTTGCGACAGGGAGCCGCTGGAACTTGATGGTCTGCGCTATCCGCCGGAACGCACCGCCACTGCCCTTCGTGAGCGCGTAGAGGTCGTTGACCGTCAGGATGACCGGCTGACGCGTCTCGCGCAGCGTCCGCATCACCGCCTTGCGGCCGCCGCGGTCGCTGTAGTCCTTCGCCTTGCCGGCCGACTGCTCCGGCCGCTCGTAGAGGTTATCGGCTTCGTCGAGCAGAATCAGCTTGGTGCGCGGCGCGGTGCCGTCGGTGGCGAAGCCCGCGAAGAGTCCCGCCCTGAGGGCGACGCCTTCGATAACCGGCCCCGACCGCGCGTCGGAGGCGTTGAGCTCGACCACTTCCCACCCCATTTCACCCGCTAGCGCTAGCGCGGCCGAAGTCTTGCCGCAGCCGGCCGGCCCCGCCAGGATTACGCCACGCTGGTCAGGGATGCCGCGCGCCCACGCCGAACCCCACGCGCGGAGCTGCGCCACGGCATGCGGGTTACCCTTGACGTCAGCGAGGGTGCGCGGGCGATACTTCTCGCTCCAGGGCAGGTTGCTCATCGGCCCAATTGCGTGAAGAAGTGCGCTTTCTGGCGCACCAGAATCGAGCTAGCGTTACGTGATATGGTCCAGCTCCAAGTCATGATTGCCGCCGCGCAGGTGAGCATCGTGAAGGTGAAGCTGGTGCGGAACTCCTTGACCGCGTCAAGGTTCTCCTGCGAGAGCTGGAAGACCGAGATGTCCCACGCCGACGAGTGCGCCATCCAGACCAAGTAGCCGGCGGCGAACGCTCCAGCCAGTGCCGGGACCCACAGCAGCCGGCCGGTGCGCAGCTGCAACTGCCGCACCGGCGCCAGCAGCACCAGCGCCAGCCCGATGCCGACCAGCGTGAAAAACCAAGTCATGAACCGCTCCTGATAGAAATTGATAGCCGTCACGGGGGCGTCAATCGCCAGCCCCATTGGCGCGAAGGCTACCGTAATCGCAGCCATGAACGCCAGCCGCGAGAGTGTCAGCATCGTCAGCGGCAGTCCGCGCTCGACCTCCAGCTGGCCGAAGGCGCGGCGAATCAACCGGATTAGCAGGAACATACTCAACGCGAGCGGCGCGAAGACTATCATCACGAACACCATCGCACCGGTAATCTGCCCCACAATACCCTCGGAATCCATACCCGTCTGGCGCATAATTGCCTCTGATTCCTGTAGCACGATGGTCCCAGCGGCGACGTAGGTTGCTGCAACCAGCAGCCCAGTGAAGAAGATGCGGCGGCCGAAGGCACGGTAAGTGAACGCGTCGGGTTGGTCCTCGATGAGCCGCACCATCGCAGCCCGAACGCTGCGCCCCCTTTAGAGCGTTGTCTGCTCAGGCTCGCGCCGCCCCGCCAGCTGTTCCGCCAGCCGCGGGCCGATGCCGGGCACCCGAGCCAGCTCCGCCTCGGTGGCGCTGGTGAACGCGTCGGGCGCCGCGAAGCCGTGGTTGAAGAGCGCCCGCGCGCGGATGCGCCCGACGCCGGGGAGCGCGAGCAGGGGCAGCAGCTCGCGTCGCACGCCGTGGGTGACACGCGTGCGCAGCTGCTCCAGCTCCGCAACTGCCTCAGGTGCGAGCAGACGCGCCAGTTCGGTGGCGGCGTAGAGCAGCCATTCGGCGACGTCGACCTTGGCGCGGATGTCGCCCGGCGTGGTTGAGTAGCGCTTGAGCAGCTGCTCCTCGGGCATCTCCTCGCTCCAGTCCTGTAGCAGCAGCGCGGTCTTCAGGTCCCACAGGTAAAATTCCATCTCGACCTGGTCCTCGGGAGTCGGGAGCATCAGTTCGCCTTTGGCGTTCATCATCCGCACCAGATAGGTCTCCATCTCCTGCTTGCGCACGTAGAGCGAATAGATGTCAGGCGTCCGCGCCACCATGTGCAGCAGTCCCAGCGGGTTGGGCGGGATGCCCGATTCGAGCGCGCGCCGCATCGTGACGCCCGTAAGTGGGTCGACATAGAGCTGTGCGACGCGGCGGCCGAAATCGGTCGCCGCGAATCCCTCGCGCTGCATCTCGCTGGCGGGGGCGAATTCGCCCGGCTCCGCGCCGGCCATCGTAATTAGCCCCTCCTCGCGCAGGAATTCGAGCACGCGGTTGAGCCGGTGCTGCGTGCGCCACAGCTCACCCTGTGCGCCGAAGAGCGTGCGGTCGAGAAAGCTGTGCAGCGCCTCGCGGTCGCTCGCAGCACCGGCCGCAATCAGCGCCAGTAGGTGGGTGCGCAGCGCCGGCTCGGCGCCCAGTCGCGACACCACCGGCTCCGGCTCGCCGCGGAAATAGGCCGCCTCGACCTCCTCGGCCTGCGCAACATCCTTCACCATTAGCACTCCTTCGCCTTCGGCGTCGTAGCCCGGCCGTCCCGCACGGCCGAGCATCTGCAGCACCTCGAGCACCGGCAACGGCTGGTTGGACTGGAATGATGCTTCCCAGCGCTTCAGGTCGCGCACGATAACGCGTCGCGCCGGCAGGTTGACGCCGGCCGCCAGCGTCGGGGTCGCGACCAGCGCCTTCAGCCGCCGCTCCCGAAACTGCGCCTCGACCAGTTTGCGGTGCCGGTTGGTCAGCCCAGCGTGGTGGAACGCGACGCCGCGACGCAGCAGTTGCGCCAGCCCGCGGTCGAAGCTGGTTGCCTCGTCGGCACCCGCCTCCAGCGCGTCAGCCGCTTCCGCCAATGCCTCGCGCTCGGCGGGCGAGAGCGCCAGCTCGGTAATTGGCGCCAGCCGTTTCGCCTGCGCTTCGGCGCCGCGTCGCGTCGAGACAAAGACCAGCGACTGGTCGGGCAGTCGCTGCTGCACCAGCCCCTCGGTGCCGGCACGCGGCAACACCTGCCGTGCGCCCGCTTCCCACTCAAGCAACGTGTCGGTGCAGATGCCGCGTGCCAGCGGCACGGGGCGAAAGTCGCTACTGACAAGCGCCGCGCCGAGCCATTCGGCAATTTCAGCCGCGTTGGAAACCGTTGCCGAGAGCGCTACAATTTGCAGATTGGGCACCAGCTCGCGGAAGCGCGTCAGCGTCACCTCGAGCGTCGGCCCCCGATTGGAGTCGTTGAGCAGGTGCACCTCGTCAGCGACAAGGCAGCCCACCTGCGGCAGCCAATCGGGCGAGTGGCGCAGCAACGAGTCGGCGCGCTCGCTGGTCGCGACGATGATGTCGCAATCGCCCAGTCCGCGCGTGCGGTCGTAGTCACCGACGCTGACCCCGACGCGCGCCTGCGGCAGCACCGCCTTCGTCAGCGCGTGCAACTCCTCGACCTTCTCCCACGCCAGCGCGCGCAGCGGGACTAGATACATGCCGCGGCGGCCCGCCGCCGCGGCGCGCAGCAGCGCGAGGTAGGCGACCAGCGTCTTGCCGGCGGCAGTCGGCACCGCCAGCAACAGCGACTCGCCGCGCTCGACCAGCGGTATCGCCTCCACCTGCGGAGGGTAAAGCTCAGCTATACCGAAGTGCTCCAGAATAGCGGGCAGCACCCTACCAGCTCTCTTCGTCAACCAGCCCGAACTCTGGGCGCGACTGCAGCACGAGGTAGAGCGCAATAGCGCCGAAAAGCGTCGAGAGCATGAAGGGACCCATCCCGACAATGGCGGCCGCGCAGCCCACCAGCACCAGCGTGTAGTTCTGCCGCATCAGTACCAGCACTCCGCCGGCGGTCGCCAGCACGGTGCAGAAGAGCTCCCAGATAATCGCGGCGCGCAGGACCGAGCGGACGAAATCCTCGTCGTATTCCTCCAACGAGGACATCCCGGAATCGGCCATGATTTCGTTCATTTTCACGGTCGCGCCCTCGACCTTGTCCGGGTCACCCAGCGTTCCGTTCAGCAGGATGACGTTGGTGAGCAGCCCCAGCGCCGCCAGCAGCAGCATCAGCCCCGCAACCTGCGGCCGGCTGGTCGAAGGGTAGAGCGCGACATAGTCGCCCGCCGCCGCTCCGTCACCCCAGTCCAGCTCCTCCGAAGCCGTGCCGCCGCCACCGGCCGGCTCCCACAGGAAGCGGTGGCCACAATCGCCGCAGGCGACGTACTCGGAATGCCCCTCCGAAGCCACTTCCGCCTCGGTCGTCGCACCACACTCGGAGCAGGTTACGCTCGCCTCCATCACCGGGCCAGCCGGCAGCGGCTAATTACTTTCGCTCCGCGAGCCGCCGCTGCAAACCCTTCAGCGTGCCGCTCGTCACCAGCGTCTCACCAACGATGCCGTCACCGAGGTCGCCGTTGAGCGCTTCGCGCGCTACTGCCACCGCGGTATGCGGCACGCGCATCACCGCTTCGCCCTCCGCGCAGCTGATGACACGGAACTCCGCCAGGCGACCCGCCAGCAGCCGCTCCAGCTTGCGGCGGCTGATGGCGGGCTCGGTGCGTAGCTGGAGATAGCGGCGGCGGCCCCGCTTTGCCTTGACAACCATGGCGGGTGAGACGTAACCCACAAATAGTTACCACCTGCGGTGCGCGCCACGGGCCCGTGGTCTAGTTGGCTATGACGTCGCCTTCACATGGCGAAGGTCGCCAGTTCGAATCTGGCCGGGCCCACCAGCGGCTTCATAACAGCCCATTTCTGCCGCAGGACGTGTCCCTCTCCGAGAAGATAGCCGACATCGAAGCTGAAATCGCCAGCACCAAGTACAACAAGGCGACGCAGCACCACATCGGTAAGCTGAAGGCGAAGATGGCGCAGCTGCGCGAGCAGGTCATCGCGGCATCGTCCGGCCCGAAGGGGAGCGGCTACAGCGTCCGCAAGGCGGGCGATGCGACGGTGGCGCTAGTGGGGCTGCCGAGCGTCGGCAAGTCGACACTGCTCAACTCGCTGACCGCCGCCGAGAGCGAGATCGCGGCGTACGCCTTCACGACGCTGGACGTGATTCCCGGCGTGCTCAAGCATCGCGACGCGATCATCCAGCTGCTTGACCTGCCGGGGTTGATTGAGGGCGCTGCGCGGGGCGCCGGGCGGGGGCGCGAGGTGCTCTCGGTCATCCGCGCAGCCGACCTGGTGCTGCACATTGTCGACGCCTGCGAGTCGGCACCGCACGTCATCCTGAAGGAGCTGGAGGACGCCGGGCTGCGGCTCGACGGGCGGCCGCCGAATGGCTCAATTGCGCGGATGGGGCAGGGCGGCATCGAGGTCATTTCGACCGTCGAGCAGGACCTTGAGGATGAGGCTATCAAGGTGGTCGCGCGAGAGTATGGCGTGGTCAACGCGCAGATTGTGCTGCGCGAGTATATCGACCTAGACGACCTGATTGACCTGCTGGCCGGCTCGCGCGTCTACGTGCCATCGCTGACGGTGCTGACCAAGGTCGACCTCGCCAGTAAAAAGCAGCTGGCGCGGGCGCGCGAGCTCTGCCCCGGCGCCATCGAGATTGCGCCGCCGACGGGGGAAGGGCTCGACGATTTATGCGACGCGATTTACGCGCGGCTCGATTTTATATCAGTCTTCATGAAACCGCAGGGGCAGGCGGCCGACATGGAAGAGCCGCTGGTGGTGCGGCGCGGGACGAACATCGCCGAAATCTGCCAAGCGCTGCACCGCGACTTCCGGCGCAAGTTCCGCTACGCGCTGGTAACCGGGCCGTCAGCTAAGTTTCCCGGACAAACTGTCGGGCTGGGTCACCGTGTCGCCGACGGAGACGTGGTGAGTATAATCACTCACCGTTAGGCTTTCTGCAGCCGCTTGACGAGCTCGGCCTTCTTACCCGAGACCGGAAGTCCCTGCTTCTTCAGCTCCGCCTTGAGCTGGGCGCCGGTCATCGCGCCGTAGTCGGGCTTCGCCTTCTTCTTCGCGGCAGCTCTCTTCTTCGGCACCGCCTTCTTCGCAGCCGGCTTTGCGTCGCCGGAATCGCCGCGCCGGAACAGGCCGGTGAACTTCGAGGCTCCGCTACCGATGGCGGCACCGGTCGCGCGTACGCCACTGCCGATCGCTGAGCCAGTCGCGCGCGCTCCGCGCCCGACGGCGGACGCGCCGCTACCGATAGCGCCCTTGGTGCGTGAACCGGTGCGGCGGGCGCCGCCCGCGATGCGTGAGCCGATGCCAGGCGACGCGTCGCCTGACGGGGTATCTTCAGCGGCGGGTGCCTCTGCGGCAGCCGGTTCTTCCTCCGCTTCCGCAGCGGGCTCGGGGTCCGCTGCAGCGGGCGCCTGGGGCTTGAAACTTATCTTGGAGCGTGACTTGAAGGTGATTTTCTTCCCCTCCGCGGCCGGCTCCTCCTTCGCCAGCGCGTCACCCGCGACCGACTTGGGGAGCTTGTCACCGAACCGCTCGCGGTAGCGCTCCTCGAGCGAGGCCGAATCCTCCTCGAGCATGCTGTCGAGGCGGCGGTGAATATCCATCAGCGGCTTCTCGCTGCGCTTGTGCCAGTCAGCCGGTTGCCCGGCTTGCGCCGCGGGCTGCACGGCTGGCGCGAGTTCGACCGCCGGCTGGGCGGCCGCGACTGCCGGCTGGATGTCCATGTCCATCTCGATGACCATGTCAGGCTGGATGTTGGTCGGCGGTGACGCCAATTCGACTATGGGCTGCGCCTGCGCGACCGGAGCCGCCACCGCGACTGGTGCTACAGATGCTGTGACCGGCTCGAGCACCGGCTTCTTCGCCCTCTTTTTCTTTTTACGTCCAAACAGGCCCATATTACCAGTACCGCTTGATTATCGTCAGTACCCGCATCCCGAGGTTGGAGAGCGTAGGCGAGCGCTGGGCTCCGCCGTTGGTACGGGAACGGCCCACGAACAGCTCTTCCTCGACTGGAGTCTCTGACGGCACCCGGCCGCAGAACCCCGCCAATTAAAGGCTTTCACCATTCTGGTCCCAGCTCAGCTTGCGCCGCACCAACCGCCGCTGGTTGTACGCCTTGATGATATCGCCCTTGGTAATCAGCCCCACCAACCGCGTGGGATCGTGCGGGTCGACCACCGGCAGGTGGCTGATTTCCTTCTGTCCCAGCAGATCCAGCGCGCGCGTCAGCTGGTCGTCGGGCGTGACGGTTAGCACTTCGCGGACACAGTAGTCACCGACAGTCAGATGGCGGTCGCGGTTCACGACCGCGTTGTGCAGGTCGGCCCAGGTGATGATGCCAACCAGCTTGCCCTCCTCCAGCACCGGGAACGACATGTGACCCGTATCTTCGAGCTGGCTGATGGCCACCTCGAGCGGCGTGTCGGGTGCGAGCGTCATCACATCGCGCGACATCGCCTCCTCGATGGTGAGCATGCGCATCAGGTCCTGCTCGGCACCGAGGTCGATATGGACGCCGCGCTGCGCCAGCTTGGTGGTGTAAATCGAGTGCTCCGATATTACGTAGCAGACCGCGTCCGCAACGACGCACGCTAGCATCAGCGGCAGGATAATCTGGTAGTCGCCAGTCATCTCGAACAGCAGTACGATGGCGGTGAGCGTCCCGCGCGTCGCCGCCGCAGTGAAGGCGGCCATCCCCACCAGCGCGTACGCGCCCGCCGGGGCGGTGAAGCCGAGCGGTGCAACCGCTAGCCCGAAGGTGGCGCCGAGCGCGGCGCCAAGGAACAGCGACGGCGTGAAGACACCGCCGGAACCGCCGCTGCCAATCGATATTGAAGTGGCGATAAGCTTCAGGATGAATAGCACCGCCAGCAGCAACGCCATGTTGTCGATGGTGAGCAGGCCGTCAGGGCCGCGCAGCCGGGCGGTGTCGGCAGTCCCCTGCAGCATCCCGTGGGTAATGTCGAAGCCGTTGCCGAGGATTTCGGGGAAGGCCAGCGCGATGGCACCCACCGTCAGGCCACCCAGTGCTGTCTGCGCCGGCAGCGGCAGTTGGTGCATAGCCGTCATCAGGCGGTCAAAGCCGAATAGCAACTTGATGAAGCCGGTCGCCGCCAGTCCCGCCAGCAGCCCAAGCACGAGGTAGAGCAGGTATTCGAGCGGCGAGTTCAGGCTGTAGGGCGGGAGGCTGTCGAACGCCGAAATGTCGCCTTTGATGGCGCGCGCGACCGCCGTGGCGATTACCGTCGCCACCACCAGCGGAATGAACGATCGGGTGCGGAACTCGGTCACAATCAGCTCAATGGCAAAGATTACTCCACCCAGCGGGGCGTTGAACGCCGTCGTGAGCGCCGCCGCCGCCCCGCAGCCGACCATGGTGCGCGTCTCCTCAACGCTCATCCCCATGCGCTGCCCCACCTCGGAGCCGAAGGTTGAGGCCATCAGGATTAGCGGACCGATGCGCCCCAGCGAGAAGCCGGTGCCGATGCAGATGGCTGCTGCGACGCCCTTGGAAAGCGCGATGCGGGTACCGAGCCGGGCGCGGTTCACCGCCACCGCCTCCATCACCACCGGCACCCCGTGCCCGCGCGCCTCGGCCGCGTAATACTTGATAATCAACCCCGTCGCCAGCCCGCCGGCCGCCGGGACCAGCAGGATCCAAACGCCATAGTTGTGCTCGAGGAAGCCGCCGTCGCGGTAGAAGAGCCACTGGACGCCGTCAATCATCTGCAGGAAGAGCCACGCCAGGCACGCCACTGCGGCGCCCGTGAGCGCGGCCAGCACGTTGAGGCGCAGCATTGGCGAGGTCGCTATCCGTTGTAACTGCGCGGGAGGCAGCGAGAAATTCACGCCGTCAGCACCTCCACGCCGCCGCTGGTCAGCAGCAGCGTGTGCTCCGCCTGCGCCACCATCCCGTGGCCCAGCTCGTCGAGCACCGGGTAGAAGCCCACCGCGCCGCTGCGCAGCAGCCTCTGTAACGGCTTGCGCGGCTCGTCACTGAACGCGTGCAGCCAGCGCTCGGCGAAGGGGAGCCCGTTAAACTCGCTGCGAATCTGCTCGAGCAATTCCGCCGCCGCACTGTCGCGCACGCGACGGGGGGCGGCCAGGTGATATATATTGGAATTACGCTTGCCGCCGACGCGACCGGCGCCGTTGGTCGCGAACGGCTCGACCGCAATCACATCGCCCTTACGCAGCGCGGGCCCGCGATGGCCGCCGACGCTCGGTATCGAGAGCCCGCTGTGCAAGTCGTAGCGCTTGATGCCGTGGCCAGTCAGGTTGGCGACCGGTCGCAGCCCGCACGCCTCGATGGTCGCCTGTACCGCGCTGCCGAGCACCCCGGTGGTGACGCCGGGCGCCGCCAGCTCAATCACTTGCTCCAGCCCTTTCAGCGCTGCCGCGCGCAGCTCGTCGTGCCGCGAGCTGTCGATTTCGACGGTGAGAGCATTGTCGCCGATGTAGCCGTCGATTTCCACCCCGACGTCGAGCTTCACCAGCTCGCCCGCGGCAAAACGGCGGTCGGTCCGCGACGACGGCGTCCAGTGCGCCGCCTCCTCGTCGGTGGCGATGTTGACCGGGAACGCCAGCCCGCCATCATTGCGGCGCACGTAATCCTCAATCCGGGTGACCGCCGCCAGCACGTCCGCTCCGTCGACGATGAGCTTGCGTCCATATTGCAACGCGTCGCGCGCCAGCTCGCCGGCGTGGCGCCATTTTACCAGCTCGTCAGCCTCCAAGCGACACCTCCAGCTCCGCTTCGGAAATCGCACCGGCGCGCAGCACTTCGCAGCCGTCAGCAGTTACGCGCACGACCGTCGACGGCTTGCCTTGCGGGGACACGCCGCCGAGATAGCGCGCGACGCTGCCCAACGCCGCGCGCGCTTCCGCCAGCGTTGCCGCGGGCGGCGCGCCGTGACGATTAGCGCTAGTCGTCACGAGCGGCAGTCCCACCGCCAGCGCCAGCGCGACGGGGTGGTCTGGAATGCGCAGGCCAATGGTTCCGTCGCGGCCGACGCCCTCCGGCAGCGCGCACGCGGCGGGCAGTACCAGCGTCAGCGGCCCCGGCAGCCAGCGTGCGGCGAGCGCCTCCGCGACTGGCGACCGCTCACCGAGCGCCCAGAGCTCGTCACGGGAGCCGACCATCACGCTGAGCCCATCCGAAGAGCGCTTCTTAAGGCGCAGCAGTCGCGCGACTGCTGCGCCGTCGAGCGCCGCGCAGCCGAGTCCCCACAACGTATCAGTCGGGTAGACCAGCAGCCCCCCGCTCCGCAAATGCGCCCGCGCCGCGACGATTTCCACGCGGGGGCAGCAGCGGCCGCCAAAACCGTTTGCGGCTCAGCGCTGCTTGAGCGGAACGTAGGTACGGTCCGCCTTGCCGACGTAGCGCGCGCGGGGGCGAATCAGCCGGTTATTACCATACTGCTCAAGCACATGCGCAGTCCAGCCGGCGACGCGCGACATCGCGAAGAGCGGCGTGAACAGGTCAGTCGGGATATCGAGCCCGTAGAGCAGCGTCGCCGAGTAGAAGTCGACGTTGGTGATGAGCGGCTTCGCCACCTTGACCGCCTGCTCGATGGCGACGCTGGTGTCGAACAGCACCATGTCGCCTCGCTCTTCCCACAGCGCGCGCGACGACGCCTTCAGGTGTGGCGCGCGCGGGTCGTCCACCTTGTAGACCCGGTGGCCGAAGCCCATGATGCGCTTCTTCGCGGCAATCCGCTCCGTGACCCACGCTTCCGCCGCGGCGGGTGAGCCGACCTTGATAATCATCTCCATCGCCTTCTCGTTGGCGCCGCCGTGCAGCGGGCCGCTGAGCGTCCCGACCGAGGAGGTAATCGCCGAATGGAGGTTCGCCAGCGTCCCGGCGGTGACGCGCCCGGAGAAAGTGGAGGCGTTGAAGCCATGGTCGGCGAGCAGGATCAGGTAGAGGTCGAGCGCCTGCGCCTGCGTTTCGGTCACTTCGCGGCCGAGCAACATGTGCAGGAAGTCGGCGGCGTGCCCCCGTTCGGGGTTCGCCTCGATTGGTGCCTGCCCTTCACGCAGCCGGTGAATCATCGCCACCGCGGCCGCAATCTGTCCGACCAGCCGCAGCGCCTTGGGCGGTAGCTCCTTGAGGGGCACGTTCGACTCGTAATGGCCGAGCGCCGAGACGACGGTGCGCAGCGTGCTCATCGGCGAAGTGCGGCCGGCAAGCTGCTCGATGACCTGTTTCACCTCGGACGGCAGCACGCGGGCGGCGCCAATGCGAGCGCGCATGTCGACCAGTCGCTCCCTCGAGGGCAGGCTGCGGTCATAGAGCAAGCAGACCACCTCCTCGAAACTGGAGCTGGCGGCGAGGTCATCGATGCCATAACCGCAATATTTCAGGATGCCCTTTTCGCCGTCGATGAAGCTGAGTGTCGTGTCGGCGGCAACGATGCCTGAGAGCCCTTTGTTCGGCTCAGGAAGGGCGGTGCTAGCTTCACTGTGGGAGGTCACGGCCGGCGCACGGCAGCGCGATATTTAGAGTTTGCCGAATCAGGTGGGTGGCTCGTAGCGCGTCACCCGCACGCCGAGGTCACCCCGGATGGCGGGGCGCTGCATCACCTCGGCGAGCTTAGCGTCGAACGCCGCCTCCAAATCCACGTCCATCGCGATGGCGTGGCCGAGGGTCAGGATCAGCAGGTCGGCCAGCTCCTCCGCGCGCTCCGCCTGCGGCTTGCCTTTCGTAATGCACTCGGCCAACTCGCCTAGTTCCTCCATCGTCAGCAGCAACCGGTACGCCATATCATGGCCGTTGTTCCCGGCGAAATCGTGCTTCTCGTGGAAGGTGCGCACGCCAGCGAGCATCTGTGCAAAGCTTTGCGACATGGCGCCCCAGCGTAGCCACCGCCTAATCCTTTTCGGCGACGCGGGCGGCGAGCGCCGCGCACGCCAAGAAATCCTCAGCTGCTTCGCGCAGGCTCCCGACGCTGGCGGCAACGATGCGCACCTCGAGCGTCGCGCCGTCGCGCTCGAGTGTCACCCAGCCGGCGTTGTCTGGAGTGGTGGCGACAGCAACTGACGCAGCGACCGCGGCGGAGGGGAAGCGCAGCGTCAGCGCCAGCCGCTGCTGCTGCGCGCCGCGAATCGCCTTCTGCGCGCCGCTGCCGTACTGCGCCGCCTTCTTCGGCCGCTGCGCAATCACGGCTGGCAGCCCCAGCTCAGCGGCGGCCGCCCGCAGCGGCCCCTTGCCGGGCGCAAGGATGCGCTCCGTCTGCGGGAACACTTCAGCAGCGGCGACGACGCTTGCGTCGAGAAAAGGGCACGCCACTTCAGCTGCGAAGTGGCGCGCAATCGCCTCTTCGCGCTGCGGCAGCCGCGCCTGCAATTCGGCCACTTCCGCGGCGAGGTCGGGGGCCGCGCCGGGGCGCCGGAAGCGCTCGTAGCCACCGAAAAGTTCGTCGGCGCCCTGCCCGCAGAGCAGCAGCGGATGGGTCGCCTCGCGGGCGACCAGCCAGAAGGGGAGCAGGAACTCGACTTCCTGCTGCGAAAGCCTCAGCGTCGCGGCCAGTTCCTGGCTAGCAGCGACCATTTGCGTGGGAGAAATCTCAAGGCGACTAATATTTAAATCAAGCAGCGCTGCCGATTCCTCCGCCGCGGCGAGGTCGTGCGCGCCCGGCGTGCCGACCACCAACAGCTCGGTTTCGGCGTGGCTCGACGCCAGCATCGCGACCAGCGACGAGTCGACGCCGCCCGAAAACGCGACCGTGGCGGGACCGCTTGCGGCGGCGGCGACTGCTGTCTCGATAGCGCTGGCCAGCTGCGCAATTCGCGCGTCGCCCACTTTACCCAATCAATGACGCCGCGTGCAGGAACTTGCTGAGCGCCTTCAACGCGCTGCGGGAGTGGGTTTCGCTGCTGACGTCGGTCACGACCACGATGCCGGAGCGGAAGAGGATGAAGCTGGCGGAAGGTTCGTCGAGCCGTATCACCACCCCCGCAAAGCGGGCCAAGTCGTAGTCGGCGCCGGGGACTGCCGCCGCGATTGCGGCCAGGTCGAGCGTCGCGCCGAGGTCGGCGCGCGTTACCATGTTCTCCAGCTTGACGCCTTTGCGCAGGCTCACCTTAGGGTCGAGCGCCTTGATGGCCTTGCGGAGCTGGGTGACTGCCTCGCGGCCGGCCGTAAGGTCATCGACGCCGGTGACGTAGATCTTGCCGCTGCCGAAGACCAGCCCGGTCCGCCCGCCAGCGCCGTCACCGTCGAGGTCAACAATCACGGAAGGGGTCAGCCCGCGAGTATACTGGGCGTGCTCAAGCTCGGTTCCGAGCCGCACCAGTTCGACCTCCTTGCCGAGGCTCGAGGAGGCGATAACATTCTCCACCCGCAGCGCAACCATCGGCCGGCGAGTCCTGCTCCCGGTTTAAGAGATTGGCGTTACGGGAATTCGTCGAAAGGATACGGCTCAGAATCCCGCCGGCCAAGCAGGATTTGCAACTCCGGCACCGTCAGCAGCGGGATGCTCCACGTCGGGCCATCCTCGATGGCGACCCGCGGGCAGGCGGTAATCACCGCCGCGCCGATGCCGAGCCCCGCGAGCTGGCCTTCGGACTGGTGGATGCTGCCGATGAGCAGCGCTTCGTAGCCCGCGTCGCGCAGCTCCCCCGCCAGGCGCTCCGCCAGCGCCAGCCGCTCCTGACCGATTTGCGTCGAGAACAACACCGCCCAGCGCTGCGCCCGCCCGCCCGCGGCAATCGCCGCGTAGCGCTGCCGCAGGAAGAGGTCGGCGTCCGCCTCGGTCACCGCGCCGCTGTGCGGGTCAAGGCACGCTACCGGCTTGCCGGTCGAGAGCGCAACAGTCAGCGGATGGAAGACGCCGGTGCCGAGATAGAGATAGCCGGGGACGTCGAGGCTGCGCGCCACCGCCGAGCTACAACCGAGCAGCTGCCCCGGCGCCGCTAGCCGCGGGCCGCCTTCGCCCACCTCGGGCGCGAAGCCCGCCGTGGCGAGCCGCTCCTGCAGCTCCCCGAGCAAGTGCAAGTGCTGCGCGGTCGTAACGACACCGATGGCCTCTGGCAGCAGCTCGTGCAGTCGGGCGATGGCCTTGCGGGGGAGCACGAGCGCGCCGGTGTGCTGCACCGGGACGAAGTGCACCGGCACCGCATAGCAATCGGCGTGATACGGCATCGGCAGGTGGCCGAGATGCACCAGCGCGTCGACGCCCACTTCCGAGAGCGGGCGGTCGGCCAGGTCGCAGGCGCCGAAGGTGGGCTCACCCCACAGCAGCACCTCTGCGCCGCTCAGCTGCGCCAGGCGCGCTACGATGTCAGGCGCGCGCGGGCGCAGCCCCTCGGGAACCTGCAGCCCGATGCGCTTTGTGCCGGCCAGATGCGGTGCAAGCGCGTCGATGCCGCTCTCCCAGTCGAAGCGTGGTTCAGCCATCCGGGATTTCCTCCTCGATTACCAGCGGCCCCATGTAGGCACATTTCTGGCAGCGGTATTTACTGCCGGTGACCAGCCCCGCCTCGTAGTCGATATCGGTCGAGCCGCAGTCAGGGCAGCGCAGTACCCTCATTTCCCCGACACCAGTCGCAGCAGCCCCAGCTCGAGCATCCGCTGCAACCACTTCTGTACCCGTTCCGCGGCGGGGGCCGCCTCCTCGCTAAACTCCGCCTCGAGCGCCGCAACCAGTCCGGCGACCGTGTGCGCGCCGTCGCACTTCAGCCACAGGAAGGTGGTGAAGCGGTCGAGCGGCCGCCGCAGTTCCCCCGGCCCGCCGATGCGGTCGCGCACCCACCCTTCGAGCCGCGAGAACTCCTTGGCATGGGTGATGACCGCCAGGCCATTCTCCAGCTCCCAGCTCGCGCTCTCCTCGTTGCGCAGCGGCCGCGCGTTCAGCACCGCCGCCGAAGGGGCGGTGTCGCCGGCTACCGTGTCGACGTTCACACTTTCTCCAGCGCCACCAACAGCATCATTGCCAGCGCGCAGCCACCCGACGCAACCGACCAGCGCAGCGTTCGCTCGCGGTCCCGCCAGGCGTGCCGCGCAACCCACGCAATCCAGCCGGTCGCCAACGTCGCCAGCAGCAGCACGCCGAACAGCAGGCGCCAAGGGTCCACGGCGCGCCACTAGAGCACGGTGGAAAACGGTAACGCCAGCTTCGCAAGCCGAATCTTTCCTATTTTAGTAAGCACAAGGTTACGGGCAAAAGTGGTAGCCCCGCCCGGATTCGAACCAGGGTCACGTGGTCCAGAGCCACGTATGATGGACCTCTACACTACGGGGCTACAGCCGCGGCACGGCTGCACCGGGGATTTACCCTTTGCGCCGCTTCTTCCCAAGCGAGCTGGCACGGTCGCCCTGTCAGCGCAGCCCGGTCGTCACGTTCACTGCGTGCAGGTCTTGGCGTAGTGGCCTTCGCCGCCGCACTTTCTGCAGCGCACTTTCTGACCTTTGCTGCGCCCGCGCCCGCTCGCACGCTTCGTCTCGAGCGACCCCATCGCCGAGACCTCCGGGTCGCTCTCCAAGTCCGGGTCGCCCAGGTCGACCACCACTGGCTCCGCCAGCAGCGGTACCTCCGGCACAACCTCCGGGACCGCCTGCGGCTCAATGACCGCCGTCGCGACGGGAGGTTCGTCGACCATCTCCGCCTCGATAATTACCGATTCAACGAGCGGCGGCGCCTCTGCGAGCTCGGGTTCTGGCACGGGCTCGGGCTCCGCTTCTACCTCCACTGGCTCAGCTTCCACCAACTCGGGTTCCGCTTCCACTTCCTCCACCGCCTTCGGCTCAGCCTCGGCAACAGGCTCGGCTTCCTCCGGCTCGGGTACGTCGGGTTCCGCCTCCGCTTCCTCCGCGGGCTCCACCAACACCGGCGTCTCCGGCTCGGCAGCATCCGTGTCAGCTTCTCCCCCGGGTAGCGTGACGAATGACGAGAGCAGCGTCCGCTGCGCCCCGTCACTGAACTCTACCTCGAGCCGCCAGTGCTCGTCCTTGGGCCGGCTCTCCCGCACGACGCCAATCCCGAAGAACTCGTGATGTACCTCGACTCCAGGCGGGAATGGATTCTCGCCGGAAGCTGCCTCCGCGGGCGCCTCGGGCTCGGGCGTTTCGGGCTCGGGCTCGGCCGCGAGCGGTTCCGCTTCGGCTTCAATCGGCTCGGCTACTTCAGTTTCGGCAGCTTCAACAGCATCGTCGGCGGCCTCGGCAGTATCAGTAGCCTCAACCTCAACTACCTCGGCAGCGGCGTCAGCGGGGTCTGCGGGGTCTGCGGCCGCTTCGGGCTCGGCCTCGCTCGCCTCAAGCTCCAGCTCCGGTTCCGGTTCCACCTCAGTAACCTCGACGGCACCGTCGGCCGGCACCTCCTCCATGACCGGCTCGGCTACGGCTTCAGTCTCTTCAGCTTCTGCCTCTGGTTCCGCATCAACTTCAATCGGCTCGGCCACGGCGGGCTCGGGTTCCGGCTCGGGCACGGGCTCAGGCTCCGCCTCCAGCGGCTCGGCTTCGACCGATTTCGCTTCAACCACTTCCTCCTCAGCGACCTCCACCGCTTCCACTTCAACCGGCGCGACTTCCGCGTCTGGCTCCGCGACCGCTTCGACGGCCACGGCCTCCGCCTCCACCGGTTCGGCTTCGACTGGTTCCGCTTCAACCACTTCCTCCTTAGCGACCTCCACCGCTTCCACTTTAACCGGCGCAACTTCTGCGTCTGGCTCCGCGACCGCTTCGACGGCCACGGCCTCCGCCTCTACGAGCTCGGCAGGCGGCGGCATCTCATCGTCGCCGCTAGCTTCAGCATCGCCTGACGGGGATTCGGGCGCGTCCTCCGGTTCCGGGCCAGCACCGACGCGGCCCCAGGTCGAATCGTCGGCTGGCGCGGGCTCTGGGGCGTCGCTTTCGCCTTCGAGGAAATGGCTCAGGATGGTGCGGGGGCCGGTGTTGAAATCGATGCGTACCGACCACTGGTTCCCGGTCATGATGCACTCGTGCACCGTGCCGCCGCCATAGACGCTGTGGTTCACCACCTCGCCGACGGCAAACGGCGCGTCCGAAGGGGCTGAGGGCAGCACTTCAGACTCCGACTCCACCGGCGCCTCCCCTTCTAGCTCAGGCGCAGCTTCGGGCTCGACGTCAGTCTCTTCGGCGTCGACGACTTCCGCAGGCGCGGGCTCGTCGGCGTCCGTGGCAGCATCGTCGGATTCGGCAGCAGCCGGCTCATCCGCGGCCGGAGCTTCCGCAGCGCCGCCCCAGAATTTCAGGCGGCTGCCCCACGTACCCACAGGCGGCGCGTCGACGGCGGCCGCATCGGCCTCGGCTGGCGCGGCTTCCGCAATTTCTTCGTCGGCTTCCGCCGCTTCGACTTCGACCGCTTCCGGGACCGCAGCATCTTCGTCAAACTCATCGTCGCCAGCTTCAGTTTCCTCGACGGAAACGGCCTCAAGCGCGACCTCTTCGGCGTCTTCGCCTTCAGCCACTTCAATCGTCTCTGCTTCGGCTTCAACCGCTTCTGCCTCGACTGCTTCGGCTTCAACCGCTTCTGCCTCGACTGCTTCGGCTTCAACCGCTTCGGCTTCAACCGCTTCGGCTTCAACCGCTTCGGCCTCAACCGGCTCGTCCTCCTCCGCGTCTCCAACTTCTGCCGGCTCTGTCTCTTCCGCAGCGGGTTCTTCGGTAACTGCAGGCTCTGTCGGTGGGACCATATCAATATCGACCACCGCAATGGATGGTTCGGCAGCAGGCTCGACCACGACCGGTTCGGCCGCGACGGGGGCGGCCGTGGCCGGATCCATGTTCCAGTCGCCGACGACGTCGACCTCGACCAGCCCCGGCGTCGCAGGGCTTTCGGCGACCTTCTCGACCGCCGGGAGTGAGCGCATTTCCTCCTCGAAATCTAGCTCTTCCAGCGGCGCGTCGTCGAGCGCCTGCGACCAAACCGAGCAGACGCGAGCGACTGGCTCGTTGATGCGCAAGCAGGTGACGCAGATATTCTGGTTCTCTGGCTGCCAGATGCAGGGCTGGCGCGGCAGATTGTCGAGGAATTCGCGAATGCTGCCGTATCGCTGTGGTTGTGCCATGTGCGCCTGCTGTGCCGCCGCCGCCAGCCCTCACGGCAGAATGTTGCCAGAAGAGTGCACAGGACGGGCGGCAGGCATTTCCTGAGGCGTATAAAGTTGCTCCCTTGGAACAGCCGTTAATACCGGGCACGATTATCGGCAGGTAATGCAGGAGCTATCCGAGCGCGGCTTCGCCATCCTCGTCGCGCTATTGCTCGCCGGAAGCGGCTACTGGGTCGCGACGCACGAGCGTGAAGCGGAGCCACTGCCGGGCGGCCCAGGGAGCCCCGGCGGCGACTACCTCGCGTGGGGCGAGCCGGTCTGGCTGCCACGCGCGCCGGAGTGCGTTGACGAGGACAACGGCCAGCTCTATCCGGAGTTTGCTATCGGCTACGAGCCGAGCATCGCCGTCGACCAGCAGGGCAACCTCTACTACACTGCACACAAGGACCTGCGCTGGTCCGGCCCCAATGGTGGGCCTGGCGGCGGCGAGGGAGGGGCACCCGGACCGGGGCCGTTCGTCTGCGGCTTCCCGTGGCCGGGCGGCTCGCAGACCTCCTGGGACTACTATGCCTCGTGGTTCTTCGTCTCGCAGGATGGCGGCGAAACGTGGGGGCCACCGAACGACTGGGGGACGGCCGATTTCGGCTCGCAGTATCCCGGTGACGAGGGCGACATCGGCGTCGATGCCAACGGACGAGTATACTTTGTCGACACGACGCTCGAGGACAACTGGCTGCACATCTGGGACGACGGCGGCAACGCGCACGCCAACAGCCAGCGGCTGCAATCGACTACCGCCGACGACCGACCATGGGTTACCGCGCATGGCGACGGCGTCGTGCATTACCTCGGCAATAACGGTGTTTCGGTGCCGGGCATTCCCCTTACGGACGGCACCAGCGGCGTCGGCCGCTACTGGTACTACCGCGGTACGACCGTCGGCGATCAGGTAGTCTTCGATCAGGGACGGGTCATCGAAGGCGGCTGGGCGCACATCGCTGCCGAGACCGATGGACCACACGTCTACATCGTACAGGAGGCAAACAACGGCGGCAGCGGCGGAGTCAAGGTATGGGTCTCGGACGACTGGGGCGCCAACTGGGCCGAGCCGGTCACAATCGGCCCGCTGGAGGGCTCGCACCCCGAGGGGTACCCCTGGATAGCGGCGGGCGAGAACGGCACCGTGATGGTCACCTGGCAGGAATCCCCGCAAGGTGGCAAGGCGGCCGGGACGCTCTACCTCAGCCGCAGCGACGACTATGGCGTGACATGGGAATACTGGGACGTCACCCCGCGCGAGGCGGTCTTCCTCTACCCCACCATCGACCTCGGTGCCGAAAACCGGCTCGGCTTCGCCTACTACGCCAACGAGGGCAACGGCACCCACGGTGAGCACACCGCCGGCGACCGCTGGTACCTCTACGGCGCCATCGCCGACGACCTGCAAGTGGGTGAGCAGCTGGAGTTCCTCAAGGCCGACCCGCAGGTGCTGCACACAT
>MPMF02055422.1_pt1 | contig 39024 bp, 35 predicted proteins | sample 1617271 | NCBI WGS metagenome assembly MPMF02 (sample SAMN05944812, study PRJNA350692) | marine metagenome | biome: marine; feature: ODZ; material: water; isolation source: 120 m water sample prefiltered with 30 um filter, filtered on to 0.2 um... | place: Pacific Ocean | collected 2012-04-09... | reverse complement strand
TCGGAGAATTCGCGCCGCCGTGGTGCCACGCTCGCGGCCATCGGCTTACTCGCGATCGCGCTGTTCGTGAGCGCGTGCAATACGAAGTCGCCGATCGCCAAGGCCGAGGATGGGCTGGCTTCCCTGCTTGAGAATGAGGGCACCGTGCGACAGGAGTTAGTGGTTGCGCGTGACGCGGCGGATGACTGCGACCCGGAGGCGGCCGCAGCGGCGCTGGTGCGCGCGAGAGAAGGAGCCGCCGCGGTCGAGCGAGACGCGCCGGGGGCGATCGATGCCGCGCGGGAAGCAGGCGAAGACACGAGCGACGAGATCGCCGTGCGATCAGCGTTGGCGGTCTCCCGCATCGAATCGACGGTGGCAGGGCTGCCTTCGCTGCTCGGGCAGGTTGAGGCCGCGGTCGACCTCGCGCAGCAGCGGCTCGAGGAAGGGGCCTGTGGTGACGTCGAAGCCGACGATGACGACGAGAGCGAGTCAACGATCGGCGACGACGACGAAGTGCTCGTGTACGTCGAGGTCATGGTGATCGACGGCGAGAACTTCCCACTCGATCAGTTCCATGAGGCCGGTGCGGACGCTTGCTCCGACGATCACTACCACGGCCCGGAGGTCTTCTCACTCGAAGGATCATCGATGTTCGACCCCGCCGGCTCGGAATGTGGCTTCGGCAAGACCAGCGACGTCACGATCGACACGATCGCGGTTTAGGAAGCCGTCCTCGACGCCTACGACCAGGCTGTCGCGGGCCAGTAGCGACCGGGTACGGTCCACCAGACACGATCTAGCTCCGCGTGCGCAGGCGGGTATAGTCCGCGCACAACATGCGCCTGACCGGAGGTCGCTGCCGTGGGTGAGCTGCTGCCGTTTCGTCTCGACTTCGACCACCGCTCGATCGCCGACCTCCACCGGCGGCTTGAGGCCACACGATGGCCGGAGATTCGCTTCGACACCGGCTGGTCGACCGGCACGAACGCCGCAGTGTTGCGCCAGCTCGTGCGCTACTGGCGGTTCGACTTCGACTGGCTCGCCGTGCAGGAGCGACTGAACCGGCTGCCTCACGTGCGCGGAGTGATCGAGGGAGATGAGCTGCACGCCGTCGTGCTCGCGGGCGGCGGGCAGGATGCCGGGCAGGGCAGCGAGGAACGCAGACAGCCGCTACTGATGATCCACGGCTGGCCCGGCTCTTTCATCGAATTCGTGGAGGCGGGTGAACTGCTCGCGTCGGGCATCGACGGAGGCGCAGCCTTCGATGTAGTGATCCCCTCGCTACCGGGCTTCGGACTCTCGGAATCGCCGAGCGAGGCGGGAATGCACCCGGGACGGATCGCGGAACGGCTGCACCTGCTGATGGCGGAACTCGGATACGACCGCTACGGCGTGCAGGGTGGCGACTGGGGCGCGATCATCGGCACCCGACTCGCGCGGCAGCAGCCAGAGGCGGTGACCGGGCTCCACCTCAACTTCGCAGGAGGCACGGTCGCGCCCCCCGAGGGCGAGGAGCCGACGGACGAGGAACGCGAGGTGGCAGAACGCAGGCGGCGCTTTGCGCGCGAAGAGACCGGCTACCAGCGCATCCAGGGGACGCGTCCGCAGTCGCTGGGCTTCGCGCTCAACGACTCTCCCGTGGGGTTGCTGGCGTGGATCCTCGAAAAGTTCTGGGCGTGGTCCGAGCACGGCGACGATCTCTGGGAGAGTCTCGACCGCGATGACGTACTCGCCAACGTGACGCTCTACTGGCTGACCGGCACCGCGATGTCGTCCGCGCGTATCTACTACGAGGCATCTCACGAGCGATCGACGCCGGCAGCCAGCGCTACGGTCCGCATCGAGGTGCCGACGGCGTTCGCACGATTCCCCGCTGAGCCGTTCGAGGTGGCGCGAGCGAGCATCGAACGGTCGTACAACACCGTGCGCTGGACCGAACTGCCGGCCGGCGGCCACTTCGCCGCGCTGGAGCAGCCGCAGGCGTTCTCCGCGGACGTCTCGGCATTCTTCGCATCGCTCAGCTAGCTGATGCGGCGAGCGGGCGAATTGTTGCGCCCGTTTGAGAGCGCTCCATACACTGGCGATGAGCCCTCGTAGCTCAGTGGATAGAGCGCTGGCCTCCGGAGCCAGAAGTCGCAGGTTCGAATCCTACCGAGGGTACCAGCAGCAAACTCCCGGCCCGCGAGGAGCGCCGCAGCGAGATAGAGGACGATTTGAGCCGAGACCGTCGACAGCAACGCCGCCGTGAACGTCAGCGCAGCCGTCGCTCAGGACGCGGGCAGGCCGGTTTCGAATCTCCCCGCAACGTGAAGATGCCCGGGATCATGGGCTGGTTTCAGGCCAACCCTCGGATCTTCTACGTCGGCGGGATCGCAGTGATGCTCGCCAGCCTCGGTGCCGTGTTCCTCGGTGGCCTCGGCGGCGGTTCGCACGCCGCGCCCGATCCGACGGCGACGGCAGCGCCGGCCACGGCGGAGCCGACAGTAGCAGCGTCCGCCACGGCTGAGCCGGCCGATCAGATCGTGCGCAGCTACGTCGCCGCGCCGCCGATGGAGATCGACGTCGCGAACAGCTTCGAGGCCGTGATCGAGACCGAAAACGGTGAGATCCGCATCGAATTGCTCCCCGAAGAGGCGCCGGGCTACGTCAACAACTTCGTCTTCCTCGCACGCAACGATTTCTACGATGGCCTCACGTTCCACCGCGTGATCGCTGGCTTCATGGCGCAGGGCGGCGACCCGGAAGGGCAGGGCTTTGGCGGCCCCGGCTACAGTCTCGTCGAAGAGAAGAACGAGCTGGATTTCGGAACCGGTGTGCTCTCGATGGCCAAAAGCGCTGGCGTCAGCGGATCCCAGTTCTTCATCACACTCGCGCCGACGCCCTTCCTCGAAGGGGACTTCACCGTCTTCGGACGGGTGACGGGAGGCCTTGACGTGCTTCGCCAGATCACCATTCGTGAGCCCGGAACGGGTCAACCACCCGCTGATCTGATTCTCGACATCGAGATCATCGAGACCGAGTCAGACTGAGACCTCCGCCCCTCATAGAACTCCGTGAGACGTCAGAGAGCTGACGCGCATAGCGCCACGCCATTCGACGAACTGACAAGCCGTATCTGACGTATGTCAGCCTGTGCCGCGCAGTGCTGAATCCCCCACAGCGTTCGACAATCGTAAGGGAGGGACAAGTGCGCCCTGATAGATCGATGCGTGTGGAGAGACCGGAGATTCCGATCGCGGGAGCGCTCGGCCTCGTCCCTGACATCAAGACGTTCGAGATGCGGTTGGATGGCTGGTGGAGCGACCAGTTGCTCGCCACGCTCGTCGCCGCGCTCGATCACTACGACGGTGGAACGGCGAAGCACTCGGAGCGCGTCGCCGGTCTCGCGGTTGAACTGGCGCTAGAGGTCGGCTACGAGCTCGATTCGCCTGAACTCGCTGAAATCAGGCGCGGTGCTCTGATGCACGACATCGGCAAGCTCGGCGTCAGCCTTGAGATCCTGCGCAAGGCAGGGCCGCTCGATGACGCGGAGTGGGCCGAGATGTACCTGCATCCGGAACTCGGATACTCGATGTTCAAGGACATCCCCCCGTTGATGGGGACGGCCGAGATGATTCTGGCCTCCCACGAGCGCTGGGATGGCGGTGGCTATCCCAGCGGGCTGACCGGCGAAGAGAGTCCGCTGGGCGCGCGGATCTTCGCGCTTGCCGACGCCTGGGACGCGATGACCTCGCACAGGCCATATCGCGATGCGCTGGCGTTTGACGTCGTGGTGGAAGAGGTGCGGGGCAACGCGGGAACGCAGTTCGATCCGCAGGCCGTCGTGGCGCTCGAACGGCGGCTGCGGTCGCCTGAGAGCCTCTGGCTGCGCGGACATGATCAGGAGGCCGCGTGATGACTGCTCAGTCGTTCATGCTCGCGGCCGCACTGCGCTCCGCGAATAGCATCAGCCCGAATGCCGGAATGAACAGGACAAATGCCAGCAGCGCCGGGAGCATCCACCCGCCGATCAGCAGTAGCAGCCCGATCGCGAGTGAGAGCGACATGCCGATCACCGAGCTGATTCGGGCGACGAGAACGTATGCGGGCAGTGCTTCAGGCATGGTGTGCCCGAAATGCTAGCAAGGCTGCTACCGGCACACAACGACGTCCCCGACGACGAGCTGCGCGACCGCCGGCACGATATGCGCGCGCTCGTGTCGGCTCGCAGGTTCGGTGTCGTCGGCATGCTCGCGACCGCGCTGGTCACGCTGCCTGGATGGATTCCGCTTGGTGCGGAATTCTTCGCGCTCCTCGTCGTCGTCGCGATCGTGACTGAGCTGGAGGTGCAGTCCGTCTGGCGCACGACAACGGTCGCTTCGCTCGACCGCACGATCTCGGCCTTTTCGATGATCTACCTGGCATTCGCTGTCGTCGTCACGTTTGAGACGGTGGACATGCCTTGGATCAGTTCCGCAGCGTTCGCACTCCTATCTATTCGAGCTGGAGCGCTACTGCCGGCTCGACCGTTGACGTTCGTCACACTGGCGACCGCCGCGACGTTTGCGGCTCTGATGCTCGCTCAAGGCGTCGGCATCGTGCCCCACACCACGGTGGCCCACTCCCATGCGGCGACAGTGGGAACTGCGACGTCGCATCTCGGCGTGGCCGTCGTCCGAATTATGTTCATGAGCGGGCTCCTGATTCCTGTCGCGGCAGCAGCGAGCTTGAGCGTGGCACAGCGCCTGCGCATCAGCCGTCGACGGATTCGCGCGGCTGAAGCGAAGAGCACGATCGCGGAGAAGGCGGAGAAGGATGCGACCGCAGCCCGCGAACAGGCAGAAGAGTTCGTCAGCGGAGCTGTGCGCCAGACGAGCGAGCTCGAGGAACAGAATCGGAACCTCGCCTCAGTGAACGCGGTCTCATTCGCGCTCAGTGGGTCGATGGATGAGGACGGCGCCACCGAGACGGCGCTACAGCTGATCGCTCGCGTCCTTGAAGTGCCGGCCGTGCAGCTCCATGAGTTGAGATCCGAGGGGCTCCAGCCACGCCACGTCTTCGTGACCGCTGAACCAGAGACGGGCGGCGAACGACTCGACGAGGCGCTGATGGAGCAGGCGATGCAGTCGTCGGAGCCGATCGTCGCTGGAGATGTCGCCGCTCCACTCCAGCCGTACGCGATCATCGCGCTGATCGCCAAGGGACGGAGAGTAGGCTCACTCGCGGCGATCGGGACACGCGAGGCGGGGTGGGATGAGCGCGCGCTGAGGATGTTTGAGTTGATCGGCCGGGAGCTTGGTGTCGCGCTTGAGAACGAATGTCTCTATCGCGATGCCGTGGACGGTGCCGAGGCGGAGACGATGGTCAGCACCGCGTCGCGCGTCGTCGCCGTCGGCGAGATCGATCGCGCGCTGGCGCAGTTGCTCGCCATGCTCGCGCCGGTGCTCGATGCGCGCGTCAGCGGGGTCGTGAATCGTGAGAGCGGCGAGTCGACACCTCGGGTGATCGCGCGCTACGGAGAGTCCGGGTCTCCGGCCTTGAACGCCGCGTTCTCGGCGGCGCTTGAGAGCGCTCCCGCGCTGGCTGCTGACCGAACGACGGCGCTCGTGCTCGGAACCGGCGGCGAAGGCCCGCTACCTGACGCGTTGCAGGAGGCTGCCGTGGGAGCACTCGCGATCGTCCCGGTTGCCGTCGTGTCGAGCGACGAGGCGATGGCTGGCGGAGAGCCAGGGTCCGTTCGGACCGTATCGGCGGTGCTGGTGATCGCGGGCGATTCGGACGCGGAGTGGGGTGAACGATCGCTGGGGATCATGCGCCGGCTGGCTGAGATCATCGCTCGGCGACTGGAGACAGATGCGTTTACGCAGCTTCAAGAACGGCGCATGCAGGAATTCGCTGGCCTCGCGAAAGTCGCGTCAACTATCCAGTCGACGATCGATCCGGATCGCCTCTACAGCGGCTTTGCGATGGCTGTCCGCGACCTGGTGCCGTATGGGCACCTCTATATCGCGCGGGTAGACGTTCACGATGGGCTGGCGCAGGTCTCGAGCTTTGATTCGGACGGCAACCTGATGCCTGCACGCGAGAGCGATCCGGCGGATGGAGAGCACGCGTGGCTCGCCCAGCGCAGCATCGAGCAGTGGGCCGCTGAGGACGGAGTCCCTTCGTTCATCGAGGATGACGATCGATTTGGCCTGGTCGCTCCGATGCGACCGAAGGGACAGCTACTGGGACTCGTCGCAATCGGAACCCGCGATCCATCGCTCGGCCAGGCGAAGACACTGCTCGCGCAGGCAACGGAACACCTCTCGCTCGCGCTGGATAGCGCGGCACTCTACCGCCAGGCGACCGAACGAGCTGCGCGCATCCAGGTCTTCGGCAATCTGGCGTCGACCGTCGCCTCCGTCGTCGACCTGCGCGATGCGTTCGAGGAGTTCGCCGAGGAGATGCGCTGGGTCGTGCCGTTCGACTCTGCACTGATGATCGATGTCGACGAAGAGACCGGCGAGCTGCATGAGTACGCATCCTGTCCGCGCCGGCAGCGAAGGCGCTCGACGGGCGCCCTGGTCACGGGTACGCCGCTTGAGCACGCCGTCCGGGTCGGGGAGACGATCACGATGATGCGCCCTGATCCGCTCTTCTCGGACCTCAACTGGGGGGTGCTTGGGGTTGAGGCGCAGTCCGTGGCGGCTGTTCCGATGATTCACAACGGTAAGCTGCATGCCGTCTTCACGATCGTGCGCAACGACGAGCAGGCCTTCGAAGTCGATGAGCTCGCCGCGCTCGAAGAGGTGACGGGGCTGCTTTCGGTCAGCATCGATCGCCTGCGCCTGTACGAGCGCGCTGAGTACAACGCCCGCCACGACACCCTGACCGGCCTGCCCAACCAGCGATACCTGCAGGAGCGACTGGAGAGTCTTCGCTCGGGTGTAACCGAGGACGGGGAATCCGCGATCCTGATGCTCGACCTCGACCAGTTCAAGGTCTTCAACGACACGCTTGGCCACGAGGCAGGCGACCGAGTCCTGCAGCTCGTGACACGCGAACTGAAGGCGTCGACGCGGGGAGAAGACTTTGTGGCTCGCAATGGCGGCGACGAATTCGTCGTCGTGATGGAGGACTCTGGCGAGCGAGCGGCGCAGGCGCTCGCGAATCGGATACACGAGACGCTGGTCGACCTGCACACGGAGATTCCCGGCGCGCCCGTCAAGATCAGGACATCGATCGGCATTGCCGTCGCTCCGAACGATGGGCGGACCGTGGAAGACGTGCTGCGCGCTGCCGATGGCGCGATGTACGAGGCGAAGAGCGAAGAAGATCGACAGCACACGAGACTGGCTCGCGAGAGCCGGCAGGATGAACGAGCTCGTAAGCTCCACGTACGCGAGGGGCGTACGAGCACCGACGCGATTCTCAACGCCTCGCGGGCCGGTGGTTCTGACGAAGAGTTGGATGCGCTGGCAACTGCGGAACGTTACGCACTCGTCGCCGCCGTGCGCCTGGATGCGCATCCGGAAGCCACCGTCCCGCTACGGCTCCTGATCGCCGGCCTCGCTGCCGGCCGCTTCGACGACCTCGAACGGCGGCGTGTACGCGAGGGCGCTCAGATGATGATCGATGGCCACAACGAGACGTGGCGACGGACCGCACCGGACGTGATGGCGCTGAACGAGCAGATCGCGCATGCCGCTGTTGAGTTGGCGTGGACCGAGGCAGCGCCGCCGGTCGGTGAAGGGCTCGATCTCGCTACTGCGGCCGTCCGGGCGCGCGAGATTCTCGCCGGGTCGGTGGAGGATGACGTGCTCGATGCCGTGGATCTTGCCGCTCGAGAACGGATGCTCAACTCGCGAAGCGACCGGCTCGCGGCCTAGGCAAATCTCGGTTAAGGGATCGGTTGGTCGGGGTGCGCAGATTCGAACTGCGGACCTCTGCGTCCCAAACGCAGCGCTCTGCCAGGCTGAGCTACACCCCGTCGATCGTCGCTACCGACGCTAAGCGGCGCAGCGAGGGCACGTCAACGCCTCCGTGTGCTCGAACCCGCAGTCCTCGCATCGCCAGCGCTGGACGCCGGTCTCGACCCCGCCGGGTCGGGCGTGCTCGTGCTCGGTCCGCAGCTGCGCGTCGCACTGCGGGCAGCGGAGGTGCGTGAGCGCGGTCTGGCGACGGTCGGCGAGCGCCCAGCGCCAGAGGGTGATCGCCACCAGGACCGCCGCGAGCAATCCGATCGCCGAGGCGGCGTCGCGCATTCCGACGATGCGCGCGATTCGAGTCGCAGTGATGTACCACGCAGCGGTCGAGATCAGACCGAGGACGCTCCACGTAAGCGACGGGTACCGGCCCGGCATCAGCGCGAGCGGCGGGCAGCGCCGATGATCTCGTTGAGGTCGTGCACGCCCTCGGCTTCGCACCACTCGGTGACTTCATCGAGGATCCGCCACGGTGCCCCGGGATCGCGGAAGGTCGCGGTGCCGACTTGCACCGCGCTGGCGCCGGCCATGAAGAACTCGATGGCATCGCGACCGCTCGTGATGCCGCCGGACGCGATGATCGGTACGTCGGTGACCGCAGACGCGAGATAGACGTTGCGCAGCGTGATCGGCTTCACCGCGGGGCCCGAGAGTCCGCCAAACACCGTGCCGAGCGTCGGGCGGCGCTGCTCGATGTCGATCGCCATCGCCTCGATCGTGTTCGAGACCGTGATCGCGTCCGCACCAGCGGCGGAGACCGCCTCCACGATCGGGCGCAGGTCGTCGACGTTCGGCGAGAGCTTCACCGAGAAGGGGAGGGAGCTATTGCGTCGGATCTCATCGACCACCGCGGCCGCCGGCTCGGGTGCCTGGCCGAACTCCATGCCGCCGCGCTCGACGTTCGGACAGGAGATGTTCACTTCGAGCCCTCGGATGCCCGGCACCTCATCGAGCCTGGCTGCGAGCTGGCCGTACTCGGCCATCGTCTCGCCCATGATGTTGACGAGGACGGGGACGTTCCAGCGATTCCAGACTGGGGCGACCTCGCTGATCAGCTTGCCCACGCCGACGTTCTGGAACCCGATCGAGTTGATCATGCCTGCCGCGGTCTCAACGGTGCGCGGCGTCGGGTTTCCCTGGCGCGGTCGCAACGTCGTGCCCTTGGAGACAATGGCGCCCAGCCGGTCGAGATCGAACTGGCGTGCGAACTCCAGCCCGTTCGAGAACGTGCCAGAGGCGGTCATCACCGGATTGCGAAGGTGCAAGTCCTGCTTCTGGGTTCCGGCGAGGTCAACGCTCAGATCTACTGCCAAGTACGCGCTCCGTATCTCCCGCATCCGGATGATACGGCGGGGCGTCGGGCTGCGATATCACCGAGACCCAATCCGAAGCTGAAATCAAGGGAGGCGGTACCAACTGGTACCGCCTCCCTTAATAGATGCTGTCCAGCTACGCGCGTGGCGCTCAGGACTCGTCCGACAGACGAATCTCTGTCGGCTTGGGGATGCGAAGCGTGCTGCGCAGTTCATTGCGCAGGGTGTTCGTCTGCTCCCACATCACGTTCTCAGTCGAATTAGCGAATGCGCGCTTGCGACCGCAGTTCCTGCAGACGCCGCGACTCTCACGCCCGTTGGGCGTTTCGATCATCCAGTGGTGGACGCATTTCTTTGCCCTGGTCTTGCGGGCCGTTGCATCGGCCATTGTGCTTATCCTTCTCTGGTGTCGGCATCACCCCGTCTTGTGTGTAGCCTGTGCCGACTCCATGACTCACTCCGCCCGAGGACGAAACTGGCCAAACCTACACGTTCAGCCTGCGAACTGTAGCGCGATCATTTCTACTGCGTCAAGCATTCCTGCATTTAAACGCTGTAATGTGTGATAATCTCGCTTCTGACCTCATTTCCACTGACTCCGACTCTGCGTATACTCGGTTCCAACGATGGAATCGGGCACTAGCGCCGCGAGCCGTAGCTTCGAGGCATTGGGTTCACTCCAAGAGCGTAGCCGCAGCCTGTTAAGAGAACGTTCGCGTCATAAGAAACGTTTGCATGACGCCAAAGGTTCCCTCTCCACCATCGAAAATTCGAGTCTGAGAAGTAGTTATGCCTGATCAAGACGCGGTCCTCACTGCCCTATCTGGCGTCACGGACCCTGAACTGCGCCGCGATATCGTCTCGCTGGGCATGGTTCGTGACCTGGAAGTGAGTGGTGGCCGCGTCGCATTCACGCTGGTGCTGACGACGCCCGCCTGCCCGCTGCGCGACGAGATCGACGCCGATGTGCGCGCGGCGCTCGAAGCGATCGACGGAATCGACGAGCTAGCGATCGAATGGGATGCCGAGGTACGGGGTCAGGCGATGCGCGAGGGCGCGCCAGCGCCGATTGCGGGCATCAAGAACGTGATCGCCATCGCCTCGAACAAGGGCGGTGTCGGTAAGTCGACTGTTGCCGTGAATCTGGCGGTCGCGCTGGCGAATGCGGGTGCGAGTGTCGGCATTCTCGACGCCGACATCACCGGCCCGAACCTGCCGACGATGCTCGGGCTCGACGAGGGGATCATGGCGGACGGGAAGGGCGGGCTGCACACGCTGGAGGCGTTCGGGGTCCGGGCCGTCTCGCTGGGATTCGTGTTGCCGAAGGGGACGCCGGTGATCTGGCGCGGCCCGATGGTCGGTTCCGGTGTGCGGCAGTTGCTGCATGACGTGGAGTGGGGCGAACTCGACTACCTGATCGTCGACTTGCCCCCGGGTACCTCCGACGCCTCGATGTCGATGGCGCAGGAGGCGGCGATAGCCGGCGTGGTGATCGTCTCAACGCCCCAGCGCGTCGCAGTCGAGGACGCGACGAAGGCGGTCGGCATGTTCGACCGGCTCGGCGTGCCCGTCTTCGGGCTGGTCGAAAACATGATCTCGGAAGTGTTCGGCCGCGGTGGCGCTGCTGCGGCGGCGGACGAACTGGGTATCGAGTTCCTCGGCGAGATTCCGCTCGATGCCGCGATCCGTCAGGGGGCCGACGATGGAGCGCCAATTGTGGCGACGGACCCGGAATCCGAACAGGCGCGAGCGTTCTCGCAGCTCGCGGAGCAGGTGGCGGCGCGCTGCTCAGTGCTTCAGTATGCGGGAGAGACCGCACCAGCCTGACGATATCGGCCGCCCGATAGTCACGGCATCGACACACGAGACCAACACAAAGGACATCAGTAACCAACGCATGGCAGACGAAAAACCTACGCGACGCACCACTTCCCGCGGAACACGCGGTGGCCGTGGTCGCGGACGCTCCAGTGAGAGCACCGAATCAACAGACAAAGGCAACGGGTCGCTCGGCAGTGAGCCGCGCGTAGTGCGCAGGCGCCCCGCGGCGAAGGACGGCGGCGAGGACGACGCACCGCGGCGCACGCCAGCTCGACGACGTAGCTCGGCAGCCTCGCGGAGCAGCGACGAGAAGCCGGCCGACGAGAAGCCGCGCGCGACGACCCGTCGGCGCAGCTCGGCAGCCTCACGGAGCGCCGACGAGAAGCCGGCCGACGAGAAGCCGCGCGCGACGACCCGTCGGCGCAGCTCGGCAGCCTCACGGAGCGCCGACGAGAAGCCGGCTGAAGAGAAGCCGCGCACGACGACCCGGCGGCGAAGCTCTGCAGCCGCAACGACCGAGACTGAGGCACCGGCAGAGGAGCAGGCAGCTCCGCGCCAGCCGCGCCGTCGATCGACTGCGGCCGCCGCCGCACCCGCCGGTGATGTCGCCGCTCTGCAGACCGAACTTGCCGCTGTGAAGAGCACGCTCGAGGAACTGAGCGGACGCATCACGCAGTCGACGGACTGGCCGAAGCTCGGCGTCTTCGTCGACGTTCCGAACGTGCTCTACGGGGCCGAGGGACTCGAAGACAAGTTGAACATGGGCAAGCTGCTCGACCACCTCGCGGTGGGCCGAGACCTTGTGCGCGCCACGGCTTACTCGCCGGTCTCCGACAACCCGTCAGAGCCGGTCGAGCGGCAGCGATTCGTCGCGCCGTTCGTCCCGCACGCCTACCGCATCGTCACGAAGCCGCTGAAGCGGTTCCAGGACGGATCGATCAAGGGCAACTTCGATGTGGAGATGGCCGTCGACATGGTCACGATGGCCGAGCGCCTCGATGTGATCGCCGTCGTCTCAGGGGACGCGGACTTCGCGCGACTCGTCGAGGTGATCCAGGGCCGCGGCGTGCGCGTGGAGGTTGTTGCCTTCGCCGGCAGCACCTCCGTGGAGATGCGTTCGCTGGCTGACCGCTACGTCGAACTGGGATCGATCTTCGACCAGATCAGCGACTAACTCGGCGACGAGTCCTCGTCGTAGGCCGCGTCTCTAGCCTCATCGTCGATCGAGTCTAGTTCCCCTGCGTTGAATTCCGACGTTGGGAGCATGCGGCTGCTGACCAGTGACTCGCCGGAGACGATCGCGGCGATGAACGCGCCGAGCATCAGGCCCGCGCCAGCGCCAAAGACCCACCCGAGGACAGGCGGTCGGGCGTCGAGCGCGAAGATGCCGATGGCGAGACCGGCACTGAAGCCGCCGCCCACCAGCAGGTAAGAGCTGAGTAGTTCGCGATGCATCGATCCCCCCTCCAGCGGTCGTACTCCGACCGATCTAGAGGCTAGTACAGATCGCGGAGATCGAACATCGGTCCGTCGTGACAGACCAGCTTCACGCCCCCGCGTCGTGGGAATACGGCGCACGAGTAGCAGATGCCCATCCCGCATGCCATCGGCGCTTCCAGCAGCGCCTGGACCGGCTTGTTGACCGCTGACTCGCGGCCGACGCGGTGCAGCGCCTCGAACATCGGATTTGGGCCGCACGCGAACGCCTGATCACACCAGGGCAGCAGCCGTTCGAAGGGTGCAGTGACCAGACCACGTTCGCCGGCCGAGCCATCTTCGGTTGCGACGACAACCTCGACGGTCGGTGGCAGCAGGTGCGGCGGGAAGATCTGGGCCTCGCTGCGCCCGCCGAGCACGAGTGTGACGTCGCGTCCGTCTTCCGTCAGCGCGTCGGCGAGCCCGACGAGCGGCGCGCAGCCGATGCCGCCGCCGACGAGCAGCATGTGCTGCACGCCACTGCGCGGCTCATAGCCGTTGCCGAGCGGCCCGACCAGTCTCACCGGGTCGCCCGGGTTGCGACGTGCCAGCCAGTCCGTGCCGCGCCCCACGATGTCGAAGAGCAACGCGAACTCGGGGCCCGCGGCACCCGTACGGAAACGGTGGAACGAGATCGCTCGCCCGAGCAGTGGGTCGTCCTGCTCACCGATGTAGGCCATCGCAAACTGACCGGGCTTCGCGTGGGAGAAGGAGTCGGGCTGCTTCAGCCAGAGCACGTGGGTCGTGCCGTAGAGCCGGGCGCTCTCCGTGACCTCGACGGTTTCGCTCTTCACAGGTGGGCCGAGAACGCCGCGCAGGGCGGCCGGGGGGTCATGCCCGGCTCGCAGGAACCAGCAGCGCGCTCACCTCTGCCAGCGAGTCGCAGATATGGGTGGCGCCGGCCGCGCGCAGGTCCTTCTCCGGATGCGTCACGGTCAGACCGATCACCGCCGCGCATCCGGCCTGCTTTCCGCAGGTCATGTCCGCAGCAGAGTCACCGACGAAGACGCTTTCGACGGCCGCGAGTCCGAGTTCCGCGAGCGCGTGAAACGCGGGACCGGGTCGCGGCTTGCGGGTGCCGTCGGCAGCAGAGTCCCGTCCGACGATCACCCTGCAGTACTCGTCCCAGCCGAGGGCCGCGATCAACCGGCGAGCGCCGTCCTCGACCTTATTCGAGACGATCGCGGAGGCAATACCGCGCTCGCTGAGCGTCGAGAGCAGGGCTCCCGCTCCTTCGATCTCGGACGTACCGGCGAGGTTGGCGGCATAACGTTGTCGGTACTGCTCGTCCATCGCCTCATGTGGCTGCGGGAGTTTCAGTGCGACCATCTTTTCCGGGAACGGCGACCCGGCCAGCGGGGCAAGGGCGGCTTCGGTGACGCTGTGGCCGTTGTCCGCCAACACCTCAAGCTGCAGGCGCGCGATCAACGGTTCCGAGTTCGCGAGCGTGCCATCGAGGTCGAAGAGGACGGCCCTCGGCGCGGGGAGTGGTTGCGGCGTCATGCGGAAGCTCCGTCGCGGTACTCCGCCAGCGGGAGGACATCGTACTCGCCGGGTGCGACCAGCGCGCGAACTGCGGCGCGCGCGGTGTCGATTGCGGTGTAGCAGGGCATGCGAGCGTCGGTGGCCGCGCGTCGGATGTGGAAGCCATCGCGCATGTGCGAGGCTCGGCCGCCCTCGAGTGTGTTGATCACCGCACCGACGGTACCGTCGGTGATCACGTCGACGACGTTGGGATGGCCCTCGTTCAGCAGCTTCGTCACCTCTTGCACGGGAATGTCCAGCCCCCGGATCATCGCCGCCGTACCCTCAGTCGCGTAGAGCGGACAGCCGGCTTCGTGCAGCAAGCGGATGATCGGCACGGCCTCGGATTTCACCTGGTTTGAGATCGAGAGCAGGAACGGCGTGCCAGCTTCGATCGCCGTGTCGGAAGCGATCAGCGCCTTTCGCACGGCCGCTTCGAAGTTGTGATCGACACCCATCACCTCACCGGTCGACTTCATTTCCGGGCCGAGGTAGGTGTCGACGCCTGTGAGCTTCGACATCGAGAACACGGGTGCCTTCACGGCGACGAGGTCGCCTTCCGGCCAGAGCCCGCCCTCGAATCCCTGCTCGACGATGCTGCGGCCGAGCATCACGTTGACGGCCAGCGGCACCATCGGCACGCCGGTCACCTTCGAGATGAACGGCACCGTGCGCGATGCGCGCGGGTTGACCTCGATCACGAAGACGCCGGGGCCGGACGGCTCGGCTTCCGGGGCGATCACGTACTGCACGTTCATCAGCCCCTGGATGTCCATCGCCAGCGCCATGCGCGTCGTGTAGTCGACAATCGCTTCGCGCTGCTCGTCGCTCAGGCTCTGCGGCGGGTAGGCGGCCATCGAGTCGCCCGAGTGCACGCCGGCACGTTCGATGTGCTCCATGATGCCCGGGATCAGCACCGTCTCCCCATCGCAGATCGCGTCCACCTCGACCTCGAGTCCTTCGAGGTACTTGTCGATCAAGATCGGCCCGGGGTACTCGTCGCGCGCGATCCCGAAGTAGCGGACGAGCTCATTCGCGTCCTGCACCACCTCCATCGCGCGCCCGCCGAGCACGTACGAGGGCCGCACGAGCACCGGGTAGCCCACGGCGTCGGCGGTCGGCAGCGCCTGATCGAGCGTCTCGACGGCGGCGCCCGGCGGTTGCGGGATGCTGAGACCCGAGATCAGCGCCTCGAAACGGCCGCGGTCCTCGGCGAGGTCGATCGCGTCGGCGGATGAGCCAGCGATCGGCAACGCGGCGGCGTGTAGCGCACGTGCCATGTTGACCGCGGTCTGTCCGCCGAACTGCACGACGGAGCGCGGCGCTTCGCCGTCGCCGGCCTCGTTCTCCAGCAGGTCACGGACCGCTTCCTCATCGAGTGGTTCGAAGTAGAGGCGGTCGGAGGTGTCGAAGTCGGTTGAGACGGTCTCCGGGTTCGAGTTGGCGAGAATCGCCTGCACGCCGGCGTCGCGTAGCGCCTGCGCGGCCTTCACCGAGCAGTAGTCGAACTCGATGCCCTGGCCGATGCGGATCGGGCCGGAGCCGATCACCAGCACGCTCTCCTTGCCGGACGGGGGTGCGTCGTTCTCGTCCTCGTAGGTGTTGTAGAAGTACGGCGTCGCCGCGTCGAACTCGGCTGCGCAGGTGTCGACGAGCTTGTAGACGGGCGTGATGCCCCACTCGTCGCGCATCGAGCGGACACGCTCGGGGAGGTTGTCCGAGAGTTCGCCCACCTGCGCGTCGCTCAACCCGAGGCGCTTCGCAGCGCGCAGCAGCGCTGGCGTCAGCTCCTCGGCGAGTAGCCGCCGCTCCATCGCGATCAGGCGAGCCAGCCGTTCTGTGAACCACGGGTCGACGCCGGTGCGGTTCGATACCTCGGCGGGTGCGATGCCACGTCGCAGGGCCGCGAGTAGCGCCCACAGGCGCTCGTCGGTCGCGCGCAGCAGTCCGTCGGGGCCGCCGTCCCAGTCGCCCTCGGCCCAGTCGGGCGACTCCCACAGTGCCGAGCGATCGCCGACCTCGAGCGAGCGAATCGCCTTCATCAGCGCCGGCTCGAAAGTGCGGTCGATCGCCATCACCTCACCGGTCGCCTTCATCTGCGTGCCGAGTTCGCGGTCGCCGATGAACTTGTCGAAGGGCCAGCGCGGCACCTTCACGACGCAGTAGTCGAGCGCCGGCTCGAAAGCAGCGGTCGTGCGCCCGGTGACGCGGTTCGTGATCTCGTCGAGCCGTCGCCCGACGGCGATCTTCGCGGCGACGCGGGCGATCGGGTACCCGGTGGCCTTCGACGCCAGCGCGGACGAGCGTGAGACGCGCGGGTTTACCTCGATGACGTAGTACTCAAGCTCGCTGGCCGACTCCGCGCCCTCCCACGGGACGACGTCCGGTCGCGGCGCGAGGCTGAACTGGACGTTGCAGCCGCCCTCGACGCCGAGCGCGCCGATGATCTTCAGCGCGCTGCTGCGGAGCATCTGATACTCCTTGTCGGAGAGCGTCTGTGACGGCGCGACGACGATTGAGTCGCCGGTGTGGACGCCCATCGGGTCCAGGTTCTCCATGTTGCAGATCGTGACCACGGTCCCTGCGCCGTCACGCATCACCTCGTACTCGACCTCTTTCCAGCCGAGCAGCGAGCGCTCAACGAGCACCTGACTGATGCGCGAGGCGGCGAGCCCCGACTTCACGATGGTCTCGAACTCCTCGAGTGTGCCGACAATGCCGCCACCGGTGCCGCCGAGGGTGTAGGCGGGCCGGATCACGGCCGGGAGGCCGATCTGCTTCAGCGCGTCCTCAGCCTGCTCCCACGTCTCGACGACGACGCTCTCCGCGACCGGCTCATCGATGCGCAGCAGTAGATCGCGGAACAGTTCGCGGTCCTCGGCGAGCTGGATCGTCTCGATCGACGTGCCAAGCATGCGCACGTTGAAGCGTTCGAGCACGCCCGCCTCGGCGAGTTCGACCGCGAGGTTGAGACCGGTCTGCCCGCCAAGCGTCGGCAGCAGCCCGTCGGGGCGCTCGCGCTCGATGATGCGTGTCAGTACCTCGACGGTCAGCGGTTCGATGTAGGTGATGTCCGCGACGTCCTCGTCGGTCATGATCGTCGCCGGGTTCGAGTTGACGAGGACGGAGGTGATGCCCTCTTCACGCATCGCCTTGCAGGCCTGCGTCCCGGCGTAGTCGAACTCCGCAGCCTGCCCGATCACGATCGGCCCGCTGCCGATGATCAGCACCTTGCTCGGTGGTGCCTGCCCGGCGGTGGCGTTGCTCGTTGGTTCGTCGGTCATGTCGATTGGCCTCAGCGCGCGTCAGCGCGGGTAGGGGAGGGAGCGGTCTGGGAGCGGTGCAGACTAATTGTGGTAACCCTGACGTGCGGCTTCGCCGAGCAGAGCGATCTCGGCCACGACATCGATCTCGAAGTAGTGGTCGTGTGGCTGAATCGGCAGTCGCGCCATCTTCGCCTGCGTGATCGCGACCGTGTCGCCCTCGATCTCGCGGAAGGGCTCCAGCGCCTCGACAACGCGAGCGCGCTCGCCCTCGCCGGTGAAGTAGGCGAGCGGAATCTGAGGCACGTACGCGTCACCATCTGCGGTGATCAGCGGGTCGTCCTTCATCACCTCGTAGACGGCCGGCACGCCGAGTTTCAACTGACGTCTGAGCTCGCGCAGCACGAGGCCGTCGTCGACGCCGAGGTAGACGCCATCCTCGGTCACTGAGACCCCGCCGGTGACGAGATCGAACGGTTCGATGCGATGCAAGCGTGGTGCCGCGTTCACGTAGAACGATTCGACCTGCGACCACATGATGCCGGTGGCCATGAGGAACCCCACGTGAACGGTCGTCAGGTGCAGCCACGACGTCGGAATGACGTCCACCTCATCGAGGGCATCGAGGGCCTTGATCAGCGGCTGAAGCGGCTCGACGAACTTCGGCTTGTCGAGGCCGAGCGGCTGCAGGAACTCGATCGGCACGCGCCAGCCGTGGGAGCGGGTCTCCCACTCCGCCCAATAGTCGATGAGGGCATCCGAGCGCGCCGCGAACTGTTCCCAGTCGCTGGCGCGCTGCGCCGCGTATGCGGAGGTGTCTGCTTCCGTCGTCATTCGCTCTCCTGCTAGATCGGCAGCTCGAACCGGGTACCCGGGTTCGTCATCGGCACGAGCGCACCAATCGACGAGAGGTACGAGAGCGCTGGCTCGTTGTCCTGCGGCAGGCGCGCGCGGATGCGCTTGTAGCCGCGGTCGCGCGCGAACGCCAGCGCATCCTCGGCCAGTGCCGTGCCGTGGCCCTGTCGCCGGTTCTGAACCCGCACCCACGCCCCGAAGCTGCACTCGTCCGGCTCGGACGAGTCGAAATCGAGTGCCGCGAAGGCGAGGACGTGCCGTCCGTCATCGACGACGAACATCGCGCCACTGCCGCCCTGCCGGGTGATCCAGGCTTCGATCTGCTCGGGGGTCTGTGCATCCTCGAATCCTGTTGGATTCGAGTCGCCGCGGACCTCCGCGATGATCTCAGCGATCTGCGCCGCATCCTTGGTGTCGGCTCTTCGGACTTCTGCTGCCATGACTTCCTCCGCCTAGGCTTGTTCCACTACGGAGGCGAGAAAGCGGTCGAAGAGGAACTCAGTGTCCTTCGGCCCCGGTGACGCCTCCGAGTGATATTGGATCGTGAATAACGGGAGCTCGCGATGTTCGAGCCCCTCGACGGTTCCATCGTTGAGATGAAGTTGCGACACGGCGACCGCGGCGTCCAGTCCATCGCCGTCGACCGCGTATCCGTGGTTCTGGGCTGTGATGAAGACGCGACGCGTCGTCTCGTCGCGGACCGGGTGGTTCGCACCCCGATGTCCGAACTTCAGCTTGTACGTCTTCGCGCCAAAGACGCGCCCCAGCACCTGGTGGCCGAGGCAGATCCCCATCAGCGGCACGCGCCCCACGAGGCCCTTCGATGTGCCGACGACGTGGTCGAGCAACATCGGGTCGCCGGGGCCCGGTGAGAGCACCACGCCGTCCGGATTGAGCGCAAGAATCTCCTCGGCGTCGGTGTCGTGCGGTACGGCCGTCACGCTGCAGCCGCGCTGGCTGAGGATGCGCATAATGTTGCGCTTCACGCCGAGGTCGAGCACGACGACGCGCGGGCCGCCATTGCGATTGCCCATCACCGCTTCGAAGTCATAGGTCTCAGGCGTCGAGACGTTCGCGACGTAGTCCTCGGTGCCGTACTGCGGTTCGGTGTTCAGCCGCGCCAGCGCCTCGTCGGGACTCTCGCTGCGCGTGATCGTGCCCATCACTACGCCCTGCGTGCGCAGATGGCGGGTCAGGGCGCGCGTATCGATCTCGGCAATGCCGGAGACATTCGCCTGCCGCAAGTAGGCGTCGAGCGTGCCGTGCGATTGCCAGTGCGAGGGCATATCCGTCAGCTCGCGTACCACGAAGCCGCGTACCTGGATGCGGTTCGACTCGCTGTCGATGTCGTTGACTCCGTAGTTGCCCTGGATCGGGTACGTCATCGTGAGGATCTGCCCGCCGTATGACGGGTCGGTGAGCGCTTCCTGATAGCCGGTCATCGACGTGTTGAACACCACCTCGCCGATGGCGACGCCGTCGGCGCCGATGCCCTCACCCTCGAAGACGCGACCGTCCGCGAGGACGAGGCGGGCTGGCGGTCGGGAATCGGTCACAGCGCGGCCACCTGTTCCAGCCGATGCACGACCTCACCACCGTAGACCGTGGCGAGCACCTGACCCTTGAGCGTTCGTCCGGTCAGCGGCGTGTTCTGCCCGAGCGAGGCGAAGTCGGCCGGGTCGACCGTCCACTCCGCGTTCGGGTCGAGCAGCGCCACGTCGCCCGGTGCGCCCGGTGCGAGTGTGCCGAGGCCTTCGATGCCGGTGCGACGGTCGAGTCCCCATGCTGCGACCGGGTCGGAGGTCATGCGCGCGATCATCGTCGGCAGGTCGAGCGTGCCGTCGTGGACACGCGACATGACGAGGCCGAAGGCCGTCTCCAATCCGCTGATGCCCGGCGCTGCGAGGTCGAACTCAAGATCCTTGTCGATCGTCGCGTGGGGCGCGTGGTCGGTGGCGACCGCACTGATCACCCCGTCCCGCAGCGCCTCGGCGAGCGCATCGATATCGCTCTGCTCGCGCAGCGGTGGGTTCACCTTGGCGTGTGTGTTGTAGGTGAGCTGATCGTAGCTGGCACCGAACGCGACCTCCTCATGCGAGAGCGTGAGGTGGTGAGGCGTCACCTCGGCGGTGATGTTCGCTCCTCGTTCGCGTGCGGCGCGGATTAGCGTGACCGAGCCCGCCGTCGATACGTGCGCAATGTGGAGATGCGCGCCGGAGAGTTCAGCCAGCGCGATGTCCCGCGCGACGTAGGTCTCCTCGGCACTCGCCGGCCGGCCGCGCAGGCCGGCGCGGGTCGCGACCCAGCCCTCGTGCATGTGCCCGTCGTGGACCAGCGTCGGATCCTCGCAGTGCTGCGATATCGGCAGTTCAAAGGCGGTCGAGTATTGCAGTGCGTTGCGCATCAGGCTGGCGTCCGAGACCGCGTCGCCATCGTCCGAGAGCGCGACGACGCCGGCATCGACGAGTTCGCCCGCAGGTGCCAGCTCCGCGCCAGTACGGCCGCGCGTGATGCAGCCGATCGGCAGCACGCGCACGCGTGCTGAGACCTCGGCTTCGCGCAGCACCGATTCGACGGCCGGGCGGCTGTCGAGTGGCGGATTCGTGTTCGGCATAGCGCAGACGGTGGTGAAGCCGCCGCGGGCGGCTGCGGCCGTGCCGGTGGCGATCGTCTCCTTGTGCTCGAACCCCGGTTGCCGCAGGTGGACGTGCAGGTCGACGAATCCGGGCGCGGCGACGAGCCCGCTCGCATCGATGCGCTCCGCGTCGATCACCGCGCTGCCCTCGTCCGGTCCGATGCGCGCAATGCGGCCGTCAACGATCACGATGTCCGCGATGCCGTCGCGTCCCAGCGCGGGGTCGATCACGCGAGCGTTGTGGATCGCGAGCGTGCTCATTCGCCCGCCCCCGTCACGTCGTCACCCGGCGGGCCCTCGTGCCCGGCGAGCAGGTAGAGCAGCGCCATGCGCACGGCGACGCCGTTGGTGACCTGCTCCTCGATGATCGAGTGCCGGCCGGCAGCGACGTCGCCGGCGATCTCGATGCCCTCGTTCTTCGGCCCCGGGTGCATCAGCAAATGGTCGGGATTGGCGCGGGAGAGCCGCTCCGCCGTCACCTGGTAGTTCGCCGCGTACTCGTGCAGCGAGGGCAGCAGCCCTCCCTGCTGGCGCTCGCTCTGCAGGCGCAGCGCCATCACCACGTCGGCACCCTCGATAGCGGCGTTGACGTCGGTCTCGATCGTGACCGGCGGCAGCGCCGACTCGGCGTGGTCGGGACGCTCCGTGGTGCGCAGTCCGCGCGGGATCAGCGTCGGTGGTCCGCAGACGACGACCTCGGCCCCCACGGCGGCGAGGCCCCAGAGGTCGGAGCGTGCGACGCGGGAGTGGCTGATGTCGCCGACCATGACGACTCGCTTGCCGCGCAGGTCTCCCACGTGGCTGCGCATCGTGTAGAGGTCGAGTAGCGCCTGCGTGGGATGGGCGTGGGCGCCGTCCCCGGCGTTGAGGATTGAGGCCTCGGTATGGGCGGCAGCGAGGTAGGGCGCGCCGGCCGAACTGTGGCGCAGCACGATCGCGTCCGCGCGCATCGCGCGCATCGTGCGCACCGTGTCGATCAGGGACTCACCTTTGACGACCGACGAACTGGTCGCGTTGAGGCTGATCACGTCCGCGCCGAGCACCTTGCCCGCCAGCTCGAACGAGGCACGCGTTCGCGTCGAAGGTTCGTAGAAGAGGTTGACGATCGTGAATCCGCGCAGCGCGGGGACGCGGGCGATGCGGCGGTCGAGGATCTCGCGCATCCGATCTGCGGTCTCGAGCACGACTTCGATCTCGTCGCGCGAGAAGTCGTCGAGGTCGAGCACATGCTTGTGGGCCCACGTCTGCGGGGCGCTCTCTGCCGTGGCGGGGACCTGCTCGGCCGGTTGTCCGGTCTGCTGGTCGGGCTGTGTTCGCTCGGTGCGAGTGGTCATCAGTGGATCCTCCCCGGGACGACCACAACGGAGTCGCGGCCATCTTCTTCCATCAGCAGGACCTGCACGTCATCTTGACGAGCAGTGGGGATGTTCCTGCCAACCATGTCGGCTCGTACCGGTAGCTCACGGTGACCGCGATCGACGAGCACGGCAAGCCGCACGACGCGCGGTCGTCCGAAGTCGTTCAGCGCGTCCAGTGCGGCGCGAATGGTCCTACCGGTAAAGAGCACGTCATCGACCAGTACGACGTTCTTGCCATCGATATCAGGCAGTTCCGTCGGCTGCGGCGTTGAACGCAGTCCGCGCTCTGCGAAATCATCGCGGTGCAGCGTCACATCGAGTGAACCGGTAGGCGGTCGCACGTTCTCGAACGATTCGATTTCGCTGGCGAGCCGCAGTGCGAGCGGGGCGCCGCGGCGTTGAATGCCCACGAGCACCAGATCCGCGGTACCGGCGTTCGACTCCACGATCTCGTGCGCGAGTCGCTGCAGTGTGCGGCGCATGCCTTCCGAGTCGAGGAGCGGTCCGCCGCCCTCGTCCTGCGCGATCGCGTTCGCGTCGGCGGTCTGGTCAGACACAGAAAACCCTCCCGTGGCAGAGGGAGGGTCGTTTCGTCATACCGGCACGTGCGTCGAGACACATGCTCATGGGGCGTTCCTTCCCGGCCTCGCTGGACCGATTTAAAGACACGCAATCTCGTCTGCGGGGCAGGATATCACCGGGCGCAGTGGCAGGCAAAATTCGAGCCGTCGGAGGTGTGCCTGGTCGGTCGGACTAGTCGTCGTCGCGTTGCTCGCGGAGGAATTTTTCGAGGTCATCGACCATGGAATCGGCGTCCGGCAGGTCACTCTCCGCCGGAGCTTCCGGCGTCTCGACGACCTCCTCCGGCGGCAACTGCTCCTCGATGCGGCGCGCGAGGTCGGCCATTTGCGGGTCGCGCTCGACGGCGGCGGCCACCTGCGCATCGAAGCGCGCGCAGAAGACCTCGAGGTCGTGCAGGCTCAGGTCGAGCTTGAGCCCGGCGTTCAGCCGCTCGAGCAGCGCGAGCGAGCCCTTGGGGTTGGGCGAAGCGTCGAGGTACATCGGCACGTTCGCCCAGAGCGATGCGGTCTTCAGGCCGGCGTCCTGAGCCGCCTGATTCAGCGAGCCGACGATGCCGGTTGGGCCCTCGTAGCCCCTGCCGGTGCGCGGCGCGAATTCGAACGCAGCGTTGAGGTCTGGGTCGGTCGATGAGCCGCTGACGTTGATCGGTCGCGTGTGGCTGACCTCGCCAAGCAGCGCGCCGAGCGTGATCAGCCTGCCAACGTTGAACTCACGACAGATGGTAAGTATTGCCTCCATGTAGCTGTGCCAACGCAGGTGAGGCTCCGTGGCCTGCAGCAGGATCACGTCGAAATCGAGGTCATCGAGGCGGTACGCCGAGAACTTGTTAGGCGGCCACTCAAGCACGCGCCCACCCTGCTCGAGCTTCACCGTCGGTCGTGCCTGCGTGAAATCGTAGAACGTCTCAGCCTCGATCTCGGCGAAGACGGGGGGCTTCCAGCGGCGGAACATGAAGCGAGCGGCACTCGTGGCCGCCTCCCCGGCGTCGTTCCAGCCGGAGAACGCTGCGATCAGGATCGGATCACGCAGCTCAGGGCGATCGTCGATGCGAAGTTCTTCCACGACCACAGCATAGCCAACTGGCGGGCTGAACGTGCGGCGGCGTCGAACGTATTGGCCGGTCGAGCAGGGGGCGGCGGGGCGCTATCCGACGAGCTGGCGGACGAGGTCCGCGAAGTCGGTGGCGTTCACATCGAAGTCGTCCTGTGGCGAGAGATCGCCGTCGTTGCCTTCGCCGCGCTCGCCGGGCCGGGGCACGTATGCGGAACGCAGCCCCGCAGCCATGGCCGCGCGCAGGTCGCCATGGTGTGCAGCGACCATCATCGTCTGCTCGGGCGCGATGCCGAGCATGCGCACGCCGGCAAGGTAGGCCTTCTTGTCCGGCTTGTAGTAGTCGAGGAACTCGCAGGAGAGGATGCCGTCCCACGCCAGCGCGTTCGCCTTCGAACTGTCGACGACCAGCGACCAGCTGAGCACGGTGAGCACGCTCACCGTGTAGCGGGTCTTGAGCTTCTCCAGCGCATCAGGAAAGTCCGGCCAGACACGCAGTCGATGCCAGACCCGGTTCAGCTCATCGCGTTCGGTGGCGGAGAGATCGAGCGTGTGCCGCGGGGCGACCTCATCGAGGGCCGCGCGGTGCATCTCATCGGCGTTCATCCACGGCAGTTCACCGGAGCGAACGAGGCCAAGCTGGGCAAACATGCTGCGCCGCCAGTCGTTCGTGAATTGCGGCGCGTTGACCTCGACGGCGCGCTCGTCGGCGAGGCGCTGCACTTCGTCGCGGACCGTGTGGTGCCAGTCGAAGACGGTGCCGCCGACATCGAACGTGAGTGCGCGGATGTTGCTGAGGTCGATCGCCATCGTCTCGCCTCCGGTCTGGCTCATTGTCATCCCGGTCGCGGGAGGAGAGGCCGATCAGGGGTGCGGGGCATAGGTGGGCGTGTTGGCTCCCCGACGTGGATTCGAACCACGAACCTACCGGTTAACAGCCGGGCACTCTACCGTTGAGCTATCGGGGATCGCCGTCACCAGTGTGACGAACAGATGGCTGCCAGGCAAGGATTCGAACCTTGACCAAGGGATTCAAAGTCCCTTGTGCTACCTTTACACCACCCGGCAGCGGCACCCTGATCCTAGGTTCAGACGGGGCCCCGCGTCCATCGCCGCCGCTCCCGCTCCTCATCCGTTCCGACTGACCGAACGACGCTTCCGAGCCTCCGCGTGCGCCCGACTTTGTATGCTCTGGCGGCGCACGGAGGGGATCGCGTGGCGACTGAGGTCTTTGGTGTCATCGCCGTGACGGCGATGCTCGTGATGTACGCGCTCGAGCGCCGCTCGCACTGGTTCGTGCTCGGCTTCGCAGTCGCGAGCGCGAGTGCTGCCGCCTACGCGATCGCGATCGAGGCGTGGCCGTTCGCGGCCGTCGAAGGAGTGTGGTCGTTGGTCGCTCTTCGTCGCTGGTGGAGCGCACGCGCGGCCGGTGAGCGCGGCTGACGGCTTCGCGCTGTTCCGATCGTTCAGCCTGAGATCAGAAGCGACCCCCCGCCGGAGGTCGCTTCTGTACATGCGCGGCTGGAGCGCGCCCTCGTCTCCTCGGCTTCTTGGCTAAGGCAGAGCCTCCGGCAGCGTCAGCTGTACCGCTTCACCATCGACGCGGATGAAGACCACATCGAGGCGGTCGAGCGTCTGCAGCGTATTCACGAACGAAGGTGCTCCGGGCGCGTACTGATCCCATACGCCGGTCGCCGCGTCGTACCGCGACGCGGATGCGATCTTATTTCCCAGCGACTCGAGCAGGCCGTCGATCGCCGAACCATCCGCGCCAGTGAATCCGACGGCGTTGAGCCCCGTCAGGAGCTGGATCGATCGCGTGGCGTCCGGCTCTGAGTAGAGATCGGTGCTCGTGTAGCTGGCCGTGCCACCGTCGGCAACGCGGACGAACAGCGGGTCACGCTGCTCGATCCGATCGAGCGTGTTCGCGAACGACGGTGCGCCCGGCGTGAACGAATCGAAGCCCTGCGTGATCGGGTTGAATGCCAGCAAGTTCTCCACCGGCCCGACGATGTTGCCCGCGATGTCCACGGCGTTCGTGCCATCGGCGCCGGTGAACGTCAACGAGTTCAGCCCGGAGACGAAATCGTGCGTGACCTTGGACAGCTTCATCAGCGAGAAGAGCGTGAGGTGGTTCACCGACCACCAGACCCGGCCATCCTCGTCGACCTTGGCGGGGACCTGGATCCACTTGTTGGTTGTCCGGTCGAAGTAGAAGACGGCGATCGTCTCAACGTCGGTGTCGACGGGGTCGACAAACGATTCGAAGGTCACTTCATCCGTGAACTCAGTGATCGATTCACCCTGGTCGTCTGTGATCGTGATGTCGAGGGTCTGTCCGGAGATGACCGTCGTGCCGGTCGGGACGGTCTCACTGACGTCGATGTCGGCCGTGACGTTGACGGTGATCGCGATCGATGTCGTACCCGAGACCGCGCCGATCGGGATCGTGGCGGTCACCTTGCCGTCGGCGGAGATGGCCTGCACCACGACCGTGCCATCAACTTCGAGCTTGTCGTCGTCGAGGTTGACGGTCTTCTCGACCTTCACCTCCTCGATGGTCACTTCCTCCGGCGGCAACGGCTTCTCGCCGTCGAGCAGCGTCGGCGTCGGCTTCGTGGCGTCCGGGTCCGCGGTCAGCGGGATGCCGAGCGCCGGGCTAGCGGGGCTTGCGCCGGCGCTCCACGTCTCGGTCGCGAGCAGGGCGACGCCGTTGCGCTCGAACGTGATCGTTGCGCCGACGGACGGCTTGCAGTCCGCCGAGGACTCGATGTCGAAGATCCACTCGCCCGCGGAGTTGGCGACCGCGCTGGCGCACGAGACGCCCTCGATGAAGGCCTCCGCCACGTCACCGGCCTCCCACGTGCCCCAGTAGCGTGCGGGCAAATCCTGCGCGTGCGTGCGCGCCGGAACCAGCCCGCTGGCAACGAGCAAGATTGCGCCGGCCGTCGCTGCTACGAGTGCCGGAGCAAATCGTCGGATGTGGGTCATGGAGTTCTCCCTCGAACGGCCCGCCGGAGCTGCGTGAGCGGCGGCTCACCACAATAATGCAGATGCGGGCACGCGAGATCGGGCACTTCCCCAGTCGCCGTACTCCCGGGCGAACAAACCGCCGAGTGCGGCGTCGTGACCAACGTCCCGGACTTCGGTCTTGCTGGGTGTGAGAAATCAGTTCGGTCGGGGACTTTGGCCCCTGCATGACCCCCTGCGATTTCAGTAGCGTCAGGTAGCGAACATTGGCGCGCGTCTACGTGACTGAGAGGGGCTACAAATGAGTCTGTTCAAGCGACTCTCGCGGGATCCTGACCAAGAGACGCCTGACGAGGCTGTGGTTGCGGCTCCGTGTGCACATCGGCATCTTGCGGCGCGGTGGGATGAACCCGACGACATCGGCAAGGAAGAACTGGCACGAGGGTACTCGTGCAACTCTTGTGGTCAGATGTTCACCCCGGCTGAGGCCGAAGTGGTCCGCGCGACGCCATCCGACCACTTGCCTGGGGACGAGTGACGTCGGCTTCGGTACTACCCGACTCGTCGTCCAAGCGCTCGGCGGCGCGCACATCGCGATCATTCGGGCGCCGGACGGGCTGGCCTTCGGCATCATCCAGGCGTAGCGACCGTCGACAGCTCGGTCGCGGCGCTGAGGGCTGCCGCTGACTGTGTCCGTGAGCACATGCACGATCTTGCAAAGTGCTCCGGTGCGGCGGATGGTTTGTACATCAGGAGAGCGGTTGCGAGGGAAGGAGGGTCGCATGCCACCGGACCAAGACGAGTCGCTGGCTGATCCCCCTCACTTGGGGCAGGCGCGAAGACAGCGCTGCCTCTGAAGTAGCGGCCAGCGACAAGACGATCGGATGACACCCCGCAGCGCCGGGGTCTCACCAGCAAGGGCCCTCCGGTGCGGGGGGGGGGCTCTTGCTATGCGTTGCGTCTTGTCGGTCTATCCGCTCGTCTTCGCACCGTTCCGTCGGCACTGACACCCGTCAGCCATTCATCAGACGTCTCGTGACACGAGCGAACGGGCGCAACGTAGATTTGTCCTTCGACGCGGCAGGCAAACGAACGCTGGAATGGCCCGGAGCGGCTGACATGCTTCCTCAAGTTGAAGTGGAGATGTTGCTCCACGCGAGTGCTGGCGCGCTGGCGCTGCTCGTGTTCGCCATCGGCGTTCAGATAGCTAACGGTCGCAGGCGGCGAGCGACGAAACGAGAGCTAGAGCTGACCCGGGCGCAACTCCGTGGTGCGCTTGAAACCGCCTCCATCGGAATCTCGATTCTGCACACGGACGGCAGCCCGATCCTTCGCAACCGGGCGTACGCGGAGATGCTAGGCTACACGGTTGAGGAATTCGCTGATCTCCCGCATAAGGCCTACATGCCATCCGAGACGCTGGAAGTTGCGACTGAGCGACTGGGGCGAATGCTGTCCGGGGACGTGCCAAGGGAGCCCGGGCCCAGGCGGTACCAACATCGGGACGGGCACATGATCGACGTTGTGGGGCAGGCCGCACCGATCGAAGTCGACGGAGAGGCAGCAGGTCTTGTGATCACGATTCGCGACGTGACGCAAGAGCTCGCCGCGGAAAGGAACGCGCGAGCGACCGAGGCACAGTTTCGAGCGGCATTCGACACCTCGGCATTCGACACCTCGGCAGTCGGCATCTCGGTGTCAAGCGCTGACGGTCGGACGTTTCGTCGCAACAAGGCGTTCGCGGACATGCTTGGCTACTCGATAGAGAAGTTCACCGACCTACCCCCCGCAGCCTTCTGGTCGCCGGAGGAGTACGCGCGCGTGAACGGGTTGCGGAAGCATGCGCTTTCGCAGCACAGGCCGATGGAGCCGATCCTCAGGCAGTACAAGCATCGCGACGGGCACCTGGTCGACGTGATCTGGCAATCGGAACCGACCGTTGTCGATGGAGAGGCCGTGGGCTTTGTGTCGGTCGTTCGTGACGTCACGAGTGAGCTGGCGGCGGAGAAGCGGGTTCGCGAGAGCGAGGAACAGTACCGTGCACTGTTCGAGACAGGGCGCAAGGGGCATATCGTCGTCGATCGGGACCACAGACTGAGATTCGCCAACGAAGCCGCGGCTCTCTTGCTCGGGCGTGACCGGAACGATCTGATCGGCACGGAGTATGGCTCGCTCGTGCATCCGGACGAGCGTGAACAGGCAACGTCGGCCGTAGAGCGACTGCTGAACGTGCCCGCAGAGCCGGGGACACGACAGTCGTCACGGCGGATGCGACAGCTTCTGACGTCTGCTGAGACCGCCGTGACCGTCGCCGTCACCGGCTCGCTCTTCAGAGAGGGCGGTGAAGTGGCCGGGGCTCACTTCGAGTGGACGGACCTCACTGAGACACTGCGGCTTCAGGATGAGCTTCTCCAGGCACAGAAGCTGGAAGCCGTGGGCACGCTTGTCGCTGGCGTCGCGCACGACTTCAACAATCTCCTCACGGGTATCGGTGGCAGCATCGAAATGGCGCAGACCACGGACGACACCGGGCTGTGGCTCGACCGAGCGCAGATGTCAGCTGCGCGCGCGTCGCAGCTCGTGCAGCAATTGCTCGCGTTTTCGCGGCACAGCGATGGAACGCGAGAGCTTGGCGACCTGGCAGAAATAACGAGCGAAGCGGTGGTCTTGCTCCGGCAGACGGGCGACCGCCGCATCGACCTTCAGTGCGAGGTGGAGGAGTCACTGGGCCCCGTATGGGGCGTTTCGAGCGAACTACATCAAGTGCTACTGAATCTACTTGTGAACTCGCGCGATGCCGTTGAAGAACGGCTTGCCAGCTCGTCCGAGTCATCCTCCTACGAACCGAAGATCACCGTTGCGGTTACGCACATTGACGACCCCGAAAAGGTCGAGTCGAGAATCCGGGTACGCGTATCGGACAACGGTGACGGAATCCCGCCAGAGGCAATCGACCGAATCTTCGAACCATTCTTCACGACCAAGGAAGTCGACCGCGGAACGGGACTGGGTCTTGCGTCCGTCTACGGCATCGCGAGGAACCACGGCGGGGACGTGAACGTCGACTCGGCGGCGGGCGAGGGTACGACCTTCACTGTTGAGTTGCCGGTGGCATCAATCTCGAGGGCGACGTCGGAGAATGTGGCGAATGGCGATCGAGGCGACTCGCCCGGCGGGCTCGTCCTGATCGTCGACGATGAAGAGATCATCGGAGAGGTGATTGCGGGGCTCCTGACGACTGCGGGTTTCGAGACCATGCGTGCGGCAACTGGAACTCAAGCACTTGACCTCGCCGCGCGGCAGCGGCCCGACCTCGTTCTTCTGGACGTAAACATGCCTGCCCCGAACGGCTGGGAGGTCCTCGGCAGCCTGCTCACCTCCGACCCGACAGTCCCGGTGCTGATGGTGAGCGGCTACACCGTTGAAGACGAGGCGCTCCGACGCGGTGCTCGCGGATTGGTCGCGAAGCCGTTCGACGCCGGCGAAGTGGCGGAGCAGATCCGTACGCCCGCGCCCACCGTCGATGCGGTGCGCAACTAGCGATCTGCCGCACCCGCGGTCGAGTGGCGTGTCACAGCCTCTCGCCCGCCACTAGGCGCATTCACCGACTACGGTCGGCCGTGATAGCTGCGATTGAACTGAGAACTGTGGTGCCGAAGCCCGGACTCGAACCGGGACGGGTGTTACCCCAACGGTTTTTGAGACCGTCGCGTCTACCAATTCCGCCACTTCGGCACGTCGATTAGTCTCGCCGATCCGAGGGTTGCGCGACCAGTGCTCGCCGAGCCGTTAGTCGCGGCGCCGCGGCTGTCGAGGGTTGGCCTCGCGCCACGCAAACCAGTTGCTCTTCGCCAGCGTGCCTGCCTTGTAGGAGGCGATCGTCTGCTCGATTTGCGTGTCGGCGTCCAGCATCAACTCGGCCAGCGTGCCGTCGTTGTGGAAGACGTGGTCCGAGGCCGGCGCGCGGTCTTCCCACTTGCGCTGTGAGTCCAGCCGCTGCTGCGCTTCCTCGTCGTTGAAGTTGTTGCGCGCCTTCAGCCGCTGCTTCGCGGTCGCGGTCTCGGCGGCGACGAGCCAGGTGGCCTCGCACCAGCCGGAGTAGCCCGCCTCGATCAGGTTGACGGCCTCCATGATCGCGATCTGATCGTCGGCGAGCGTCTCGCGCCAGCCGTCGATCACGCTCTTGATCTCTTCTTCGATGTTGCCGATCGCGCTGGTCCAGCGGCTCATCGCCTCCGGGTTGCCGAAGACGAGCGCGCCGATCTTGCCGCGGTCGATGTAGCCGTCTTCGCCGATGATGTCCTCGCCGAATTCCTTGACGGCGTTGTCGAATCCGTCGCGGCCGGGATCGAACATGCGGTGGACGACCTTGTCGGCATCGGCGTGGATCACGCCCCACTTCTCGACGAGGTGCTCACAGAGTCCGGTCTTGCCGGTGGCGATCGATCCGGTGACTCCGATGACGAGTGGCATGCTGTCTCCTGACTGCGGTGTTCGGCCGCCTGCGGGCGGTTGCTATTGGTCGATCAGTCGCGCGGACGGCGCTCCGGCTGAGGGTTGGCTTCGCGCCACGCGAACCAGACGCTCTTCTCCAGCGTGCCGCCCTTGTAGGCATCGACGATCCGCTGCATCTCGGCATCGGCTTCCGCCATCAGCTCGTCGAGCGTGCCGTCGTTGTGGAAGACGTAGTCGGAGGCGGGCGCACGCTCGTCGGCGCTGCGCTGCGCGTTGAGGCGCTGGTCGGCCTCCTCGACGCTGAAGTTGTTGCGCGCCATCAGGCGCTGGCGGGCGGTGTCGGTCTCCGCGGCAACGAGCCACGTCTGCTCGCACCAGCCGGAGTAGTTCGCCTCGATCAGGTTGACGGCTTCCATGATCGCGATCTGATCATCGGCGAGCGTCTCGCGCCAGCCGTCGATCACACTCTTGATCTCGTGCTCGATGTTGCCGATCGCGCGCATCCAGCGGCCCATCGCCTCCGGGTTGCCGAAGACCATCGCGCCGATCTTGCCGCGGTCGATGTAGCCGTCCTCGCCGATGATCTCCTCGCCGAACTCTTTGACGGCGTTGTCGAAGCCCTCGCGGCCGGGGTCGAACATGCGGTGCACGACCTTGTCCGCGTCGGCGTGAATCGCGCCCCATTTCTCGACGAGGTGCTCGCAGAGTCCGCTCTTGCCGGTCGCGATCGATCCGGTGACCCCGATAACCAGCGGCATAGGTTCGATTCCCCTCGTCCCGAGCGCCCGTGCCACGCACACATCGGCGGGTCGGGTGAGCGCAGCCTAGCGGGGAATCGGCATCGAGGGGAAGAGGCGCGCGTGTCTGAGGCCACGGTTATACTGCCGGTCTCATTACCGACATTGCCTGGGGGAGGGGACACCAACCATGGATGCCGACGCGAAGAAGACCACGCTACGAATGATCCCGTACGGCCTCTATGTGCTGACGGCGGAGACCGATGACTCGGTCGGCTCGGGCACGATCAACTGGGTCTCCCAGATGTCGTTCGACCCGCCGCTGCTGGCGATGGGCGTGAAGGCGGACACGAAGTCGTTCGCGAACGCGAAGGCCGGAGGGTCGATGGCGATCTCGTTCCTCGGCAGCGGCCAGGGCGATCTCGCCTTCGCATTCTTCGGTGATGCGGCGGTCGAGGGCGACGAGTTCGTGACGAAGGACGCCCGCGTCGGATTCGAGCGCACCGCGGGCGGCGCGATCGTGCTGACCGACGCCCCGGCGTGGGCCGAGCTGTCGCTGCGCGAGACTGTCGAGATCGGCGATCACGCCGTCGTGGTGGTCGAGGTGACCGACGTCGGGCTACGCGCGGAGGACCCGGAGGCTCTGACGCTGAAGGAGCTCGGGCTCAACTACGGCGGCTAGGGCGAGTCGCGCGCCAGCTACGTGCGCGCGGCAGCGTCGATGGCGACGCGGTCGAAGAACTCGATCAGGCGTGGTGCGTACTGGTCGGCGGCCTGTCCAGCCTCGCCATGATTGAAGCCGGGTAGCTCGAAGAAGCTGGCACCGGCGTTCAATGTGGCGGCGGCCTTCACTGATTCGTAGCGCGGCTCCTCGGTACCCGCGAAGACGAGCAGCGGCATCGTCGCTTCGCGCACCGCGTCCTCAGCACCTTCGAACTCAGCCGTCTCGCGGAAGATGGCGTGGCTCACCTCGTAGGCGTCGGGTGTCGTGTCCTCTTCCCTCGGCTGAATCGCCTAGTCGAACATCAGGACGCTGCGCGCGACCTCGCCCGCCTTCATCGCGCGGAACGCCTCGTTGACGTCCTCGAGCGTCCCTCGACGCGTGATCATGTCGTCGAGGTTGAGGCGGCCCTGCAGGTAGAAGTCGATGTACTTCGGCATGTCCGAGCGGAATCGGTTCGAGCCCATGCTGCTGCCCTGGATCTTCTTCTCGCGTAGGAACGACGGCCCGTCCAACTCGATCTTCTGGCCGACCGGGATCATCCCAATGATCGTCGCGGTGCCGCCGGGGCGGATCGCCTCGAAGCACTGCTCGGCGGCGATCTTCAGGCCGATCGCCTCGAACGAGTAGTCGGCGCCGCCGCCCGTGAGATCGCGGATCGCATCCACCGGGTCGCGCGACGAGGCATCGACGGAGTGCGTCGCACCCAGTTCCCGTGCCGTTGCGAGCTTCGACTCGACGACATCGACGGCGATGATCATGCGAGCGCCACCGATGCGCGCGCCCTGGATCGCGGAGAGCCCGACGCCGCCAGCGCCGAAGACAGCGACCGTCGAGCCGGCTTCGATCTTCGCCGTGTTGAGCACCGAGCCAACGCCGGTTGTGACGCCACAGCCGATCAGGGCCGCGCGGTCGAAGTCGATGTCCTGCGTCAACTTCACGACCCCGTTCTCGTGCACAAGCATCTGCTCGGCGTAGCTGCCGATGTTCGCCATCTGCGTCATCGGGTCGCCCTCGTAACTGAGGCGTGGGGTGTCGCCGTATGCGCGCGTCGGGCGGCGCTCGCAGAGCACGGGGTGGCCCGAGAGGCACTGATCGCAGTTGCCACAGAAGACGGAGAGGCAGGTGATCGCGCGGTCGCCGACCTCAACCTCGGTCACCAGCGAGCCCACGGCTTGGACGATGCCGGCCGCCTCATGACCGAGCACCGCCGGGGCGCGCATCGGGTAGAGGCCATCGACAAAGTGCAGGTCGCTATGGCAGACGCCGCTGGCGACCGTCTTGATCAGCACCTCGTGCTCGCGTGGCTCGTCGACGTCGACGTTGCCGAAGGTCAGTTCCTCGTGCGGTGCGTTGAAGATCGCGGCTCTCATCAGGTGTTCCTTTCCCCGTCATCGCCCGGCTGGGCGAGGGCGGCATGATAGCGCAGCGTGCGATGCACCGGCGCACGTATACTCGCGCCGCCGATGTCCGTGCGAACGCTGGAGGAACCGATGGCAGACGACGACCGCTTCGAGAATCTACTGATCGACCGCGTGGGAGTGGACGGGCGGATCGCCCGCATCACGCTGAACCGCCCGGAGAAGATGAACGCGCTCTCACAGGAGCTGCTGTTCGAGTTCAGCGATGCGCTGCATGACCTCGAAGCCGACGACTCGGCGCGCGTGATCATCGTGCGAGGCAACGGGCGCACGTTCTCGGCCGGGTACGACCTGACCCCCGGCCGAGGCGGCGCGGACGCCGTCACACGCAGCTTCAAGCAGACCGATGACGAAGGGAACCGGCTGCTGATGAGCACGCGTGGCGGGATGCAGCAGATCACCGACATCCACATGTACTACTGGAACATGCAGAAGATCACCGTGGCGCAGATCCACGGCTACGCAATCGCCGGTGGCTGCGAGCTGGCGATGATGTCCGACATCGTCGTCGCGGCCGACGACGCGATGCTCGGCCATCCGGGGCTACGCTTCGCCGGCTCGCGCACCTCGATGATCCTGCCGCTCGTGATCGGGATGCGGAAGGCGAAGGAGCTGTTCTACACGGGCGACAACATCACCGGCGCGGAGGCCGCCGAGATCGGGATGGTGAACCACGCGTGGCCGGTCGACGAGCTTGAGGATCGCACGATCGCCCTCGCCGATCGCATCGCGAACTTACCGGCCGACCATCTCGCGATGCTGAAGCTGCACGTGAACCGCTTCTACGAAAACATGGGCATCTACTCCTCGGTACGCTCCTCGACCGACCTCGATGCCGTCGGTGGGTTCACGTCGCAGGCGTACGGGTGGCGCGCGAAGATGCAGGAGGGCCTCAAGGAGGCGCTGGCATGGCGCGATGGCCCGTACCAGGACTACCGCTCGGACGCCGAGCGACCGCGCTAACCACACACGAGGACTGAGATGCCTGAGCACTACGATCTGATCATCCGCGGCGGCACCGTCTACGACGGCAGCGGCGTCGCTGGCGAACGCCTCGATGTTGGCGTGCAGGGCGATCTCATCGCGACGCTTGGCGACCTCAGCGACGCGACCGGCGGCGAGGAGATCGACGCCAGCGGGCAGGCCGTGACGCCTGGTTTCATCGACGTGCATTCGCACGATGACAGCCTCGTGCTCGTTGAGCCGGATGTCGTCGGCAAGACGATGCAGGGCGTGACGACGGTGATCGCCGGCAACTGTGGCTCGGGCGTCGTGCCGTACGAGCGAGCACGCGACGGCATCATGCGTGCGATGGACGTGCCGGACGACTTCCCGACGTGGAGCAGCTATCCCGAGTACCTGGACGTGATCGATGCGCATGCGCCGTCGCTGAACGTCGCCACGTTGGTCGGGCAGGGGACAATGCGCTCCGGCGCGATCGGCAGCCCGAGCGAGCAGCGCCCGGCGACCGAGGATGAGCTGGCGCAGATGCGCGCGTGGCTTGCCGAGGGCCTCGAGGGCGGCGCTGTCGGCGTCTCGACCGGGCTGATCTATGAGCCGGGTCGCTACACCTCGACCGAGGAGTTGATCGAACTCGCGAAGGAATGCGCTCGGATCGGCGGGCTCTACGCGTCGCACATCCGCGGCGAGGGCGAGACGCTGCTCGATGCCGTGACGGAGGCGATCCGCATTGGTGAAGAGGCGGGCTGCCCCGTCCAGATTTCGCACCACAAGGCGACCGGCGAGGCGAACTGGGGTCGCGTCCACGAGTCGCTCGCGATCATCGATGAGGCGCGCTCGCGTGGCGTCGGGGTGACAGCCGACCAGTACCCGTACATCGCCAGCAGCACCGGGCTGGCCGCGACCGTGCTCAATGCGCGCGCCAGCGGCAACACGGTGAACGGCGACCGCATCTTCATCGCCTCCGCGCCGCGTACGCCCGAGCACGAGGGCAAGTACCTGACGGCGATCGCGGAAGAGATGGATCTGCCGCTCGACGACGCGATCGACCGCCTGCTCGGCGACAACAGCAGCACGGTCACGATCGTCTCCTTCGGCATGGACGAGGCGGATGTGCGCACGGTGCTGCGGCATGAGGCCGTGATGGTCGGCACGGACGGCCTCGGCTGGGGCTCGAAGCCGCACCCACGGCACTTCGGGAGTTACCCGCGCATCCTTGAGAAGTACGTGCGCGAGGAGGGCGTGATCACGCTCGAATCGGCGATCCACAAGATGACGGGCATGCCGGCCGACAAGTTCCGCCTGACCGACCGCGGCTACGTGCGCGAGGGGATGGCGGCTGACCTCGTGGTCTTCGACCCCGCGACGATCGTCGACAACGCGACGTATGAGGACCCGCGTAACGCGCCCTCGAACATGCCGCACGTCGTCGTCAACGGCACAGCCGTCGTGCGCGACGGCCAGCACACGCATGCGCGCGTCGGACGGGCGTTGCGGCGGGGTTAGTTGACCGAGGGCAGGCCGCGGTTAGCCGTCGGCTACCACGTGTGCTCGGCCTCGTACGGGACGTACTTCGTGCGCAGCGCGGCGTCCCAGCGCTCAAGCGCGTGGTCGTCGTGGACCTCGATCAGTCCGGCGCGCGCGGCGTCCGACGCCGTGATGCGGCCCCAGACCAGCGAGGCGAGCGTGTCCGGCGTTAGCGTGAGGTCGACGTCGCGGCCATCGATGCGCGAGGTGGCGCTGCCCTCGATGTCCGTCTCGAGCCGCCAGCGGCCATCGTTCCACTCGCAGAACTCGTCGCGCAGTTCGAAGCTGAGGTCGGCCGCGTGCGGGTAGGGGCGCTGCGTGAGCGCGTCCTCGACGGTGACAAGCCGCGCCATGATTCCGTCTGAGACGCCCATGTTCAGCAGACGCGGCTCGACGACCATGTTTGGCAGCGGATCGTCGATCGGTGCGTGGTGCCAGCGGATCTCGCCGACGTTGTCGTAGCTCGCGAGCATGCCCCAGAGCGCGCGGTGCGCCTGCGGGGTGAGCGCGAAATAGTCCATCACCCGGAGGTACTGACCGCCGCCGGGCACGCGGCCCTGCGCGTCCGCCCCGTGGTGGTAGACGACGTAGCCGAGCGGTTCGCCGTCCTCCTCGTAGGCGACGACGAGTTGCTGATGCGACGGCGGCGGATCCGAGAGCGGGCCCGCCTCCCACATCGCGCGGCCGCGGTGAACGAGTCCGTTGCGTTCTTCGCGGAAGCGCCGGTAGACATCGACGAGCAGCCCGAACTCGCTCTCGAGGTCGATCTCGCGCAGCTTGCCGGGCACGTCGAGCGGGTGAGCGAAAGCGATCGTCGTCGGGTCGAAGCGGTAGCTGTGGCGCGTGTTGACCGTGCCGAAGCCGTAGCGCTGGTAGATGCCCATCCACGCCGGGTGCAGTCCGGCCATCGCGGTCTCGCGCTCTTCGTGGAGCTGCTCGAAGTGGCGCTTCGTGATCGCTCGCAGGTTGCCCCGACGCCGGTACGCGGGGTGCGTGGAGACCCACGTGACGCCGGAGATCCTCGCCGGCGGTCCGTTGAATCGAATCTGCAACGGCCAGAACGCGTAGGTGGTGGCGATCCGGCCGTCCTCGAAGGCGCAGAGCGTCCAGTCGGGATCCATGCCGAGGAACATCGATGGCGGCAGGGCCAGTTGCCGCGAGGCCTGGCGGCCGACCTCCGGCATCTCCTCGGATGTCGCGGGGCGAATCTCGACCATGCGGAACCCTCCCGGCGAGCCTACCCGGCGACCAGCTTCGCGGCACGGGCGACCGCGGCAAACGACGCGGCGATCGATGTCTCGCGATCGCCGTTGTCGATCAATGGCGCGGCCAGTACCTCGCCCATGCCGTCGTCGATCAGCGCGGCGAGTTGCTCCGCCACTTCGCTCTCGGTGCCGGAGATGACAAGCCCGTCGAGCAGTTCGTCGCTGTAGCCATCTTCGGCGACGCCGAAGCCGGCGCGCTCGAACATCGCAAGGTAGAACGGCGTGCGCGAGTAGTTCGCGAGCTGAGCGCGCGCGAGGTCGCGCACGGCCGCGCGATCCTCGCTGACGGCGATCGGGATGTGCGCGACGAGCGGGGGGACGTCGCGGCCGGCGGCCTCGGCACCCTTGCGCAGCGCCGGCAGTGCCTCGTCGATCATGTACTGGCGCGGGCACATCCACGAGATCGCGCCGTCGGTCAGTTCGCCGCACAGCTCGAAGGATCGCGGACGGAGGGCGGAGGCCATGATCGGCGTGCCGGTCGGTTCACGCAGGCGCGTGTGTGCGGTCACCTGGGTCCCGTCGAAATCGACCTCGCCCTCGTGCAGCAGCGCGCGCAACACGATCAGGTACTCGCGCAGGTTGGTCAGCGGCGCGTCGAAGTTGAAGCCGTAGACGCCGGTCATCGTCGGTCGGTGCGCCGGGCCGATGCCGATGCGGAAGCGCCCCGGCCCGAGCGACTCGAGCGCGGCGACCTGCTGGGCGATCACGACCGGGTGGCGCGGGTACGTCTGCACGATCGCGGTGCCGAGGATGATGCGTTCCGTCTGGCTGAGCGCCGAAGCGTACGCCGTCATCACGTCGCCGCCACCGGCGCCGCCGATCGTCGACCACGCCGCAGGGATGCCGACAGCCTCGGCCTGCGCGATCTGGTCGACGGCTGCGGCCGCGTCGGTTGCCTGGATCGAAACGCCGATCATCGGTGTTGCCATGTGGTGCTCCTAAGCTGCCGGTGCGGTTGAAGACTACGATCGATGGCGGCTCAGCGGGGATCGTGCTGCTACGACTGGTGGTCGAGGTACCATCGGGCGCATGAAGCGCACTTCGTTGATCGTCGGCAGCGTGGCAGTGCTGCTCCTCGCCGTCGCCTGCTCCGGCGGCGCGGACGAGGATCCGACGGACCCGCCACCCACCGAGTACGTGCGCCAGCGCGCGCCGATCGACGG
>MPMF02196455.1_pt1 | contig 39364 bp, 36 predicted proteins | sample 1617271 | NCBI WGS metagenome assembly MPMF02 (sample SAMN05944812, study PRJNA350692) | marine metagenome | biome: marine; feature: ODZ; material: water; isolation source: 120 m water sample prefiltered with 30 um filter, filtered on to 0.2 um... | place: Pacific Ocean | collected 2012-04-09... | reverse complement strand
GCGGGGGCCCCGCCGCGCGGTTTAAATGGGGGGGGGGGGGCTCCAGACTCGGCGGATTGTGAGCGAAGTCGCGGTGCCTTAGTTTCGATGCAGGTGTTTAACGCTCCCGGGCATCCACCCATCACCCGCGCCGCGAGGCGCGAGCAGCGCCCTCAAAGGCCAGCGTGGCCCACGCTGAGGCGCGTCGTGGGCCTGCACCGTTCTCACAAGAGGCTCGTGTTCGCGCTCCTCTTGGTCATCATCGCGGCGGCGGTGGCGGGCCTCGGGCCACCCTGGCTGATCCAGCAAATTATTGATGACGCGCTGCCTGCAGTCGGAAGTGACGGCGACGGACCGAGGCTGGACGTTCTCATCCTTGTGATGGTCGGCATGGTGGCAGCGGCCGCTGTGTTCGGAGTCATCCAGTCGTACTTCAGCAACGTGATCGGCCAAACGATCATGTACGACCTGCGGAGGAAGCTCTTCCGACACATCACCGGGATGTCGCTCCGCTGGTTCACAGCAAACAGGACCGGGGAAGTGCTGTCCCGCGTCTCCAACGACGTGGGCGCTGTCCAGGGGGTCATCAGCGACTCGTTCACCGGGATCGTCGGAAACGCCATGGTCGCTGGCAGCACATTCGCGCTGATGTTGTTCTTCGATTGGCGATTGGCACTCTTTTCCATTGCCTTTCTGCCTGTGTTCATCATTCCGGCGCGGCGCGTGGGAAATGCTCAACGGGCGCTGATGACCGAGTCTCAGGAGGAATTGGCCAGGCTCAACAGCCAGATGCAGGAGACCCTCTCGGTGAGTGGAGCCCTGTTGATGAAGACCTTCGGGCGGCGTGGCGAAGAAATCGACCGGTTCGACCGAACAGCTGGAGAGATTCGCCGGCTGAATGTGCGCCGGGCCATGGTGGGGCGGTTCTTCATGGCGGTTATGGGGCTGTTCGCGGGATTGGCTCCCGCCATCGTCTATTGGTACGGCGGGCACCGCGTGATTGGCGGGGAGGCTTCTCTCGGAACGGTCGTTGCGACGGCAACCCTTCTCGCGAGGATGTTTGGTCCGGTCAACCAACTTCTCAGCGTGAACATCACCGTGCTCAGTTCGTTGGCCCTGTTCGAGCGCCTCTTCGACTACCTCGACTTGGAACACGAGATCAAGAATCACCCGGGCGCCAGGCCTCTCGAGCAGGTTCGCGGCGAGGTCGTTTTCGAAGACGTTCGATTTGGGTATCGCCCTGACCAGGAGGTCATCAAGGGAATCTCGTTCAGGGCCGAACCCGGACAACTTGTCGCGCTGGTAGGCCATTCGGGCGCAGGCAAGACAACCGCTGCTTACTTGCTCCCGAGGCTCTACGACGTCGGCTCCGGCAGCATTCGTGTCGACGGCGAAGATGTTCGTGAGGTAACTCTTGAGTCCTTGGTGGCGTCAATTGGCACGGTCAGCCAGGAGTCCTACCTCTTCCACGAGAGTCTCCGCGCCAACCTCCAGTACGGATCTACCGGGGCCACGGACGCTGAGATCGAACGGGCGGCCCGGGCTGCGAACATTCATGATTTCATCGAGGGATTGCCCTACGGATACGACACCGTCGTGGGCGAGCGAGGCTACAGGCTGTCGGGGGGTGAGAAGCAACGTGTGGCCATTGCTCGCGCACTCCTCAAGGACCCCGCAATACTGATTCTTGACGAGGCAACGTCGAGCGTGGACACGCAAACCGAGCGGCTGATTCAGGTAGCGCTCGACCGACTGACGAGGGGCAGGACGGTTATCGCGATTGCACATCGACTCTCTACCGTTCTCGCGGCCGACCAAATACTTGTCTTCGAGGACGGTTGCATTGTTGAAAGAGGAACCCACCCTGACCTGATCGCCAGCGATGGCGTCTATGCGAATCTCTACCGCCAGCAGTTCAGCGAGGACCCGGGCGAAACCGTTCTGGCTTGAGCGGCCTCAGATCTTCGCGAGAAGCTCGTCGGCCTCGATTGATTCCGGCGGGAGGCCTTCGCGAGCGCTTCGGTTGGCTTCGTCCTGGACCAGGGAGTTCGCTGGCGTGGGCACGCTGTGCAGCCGTCCGAGGAGCGTGATTTCACCGTTCAGGTAGTCCGTTTCGATCGATCCAGTCCCGCGAGCAAGGCTTTGCCAGGAGGATGAGCCGAGCCGCGAGCTGCCGGGAAGCCGGTGAGCCCGAATGAGGTCACCTCGCCTCGCCTTGAAGTCTTCCGCGCTCATGCAGTCGATCGAAGCCGCCTCGTAGACTGTCTCGGCTTCCTTCGTGATGATTTCTGAGAGTCTCTTGGCACCCTCGCCTGGCACACAGATTGCCCCCACGGCGTTGTTCAGATTCATCAGGAGCTTTCGGTACTTTTGCCGCATGATTCGCTTGTCGGGCCGGGCGCTGAAGCGCGACTCTTCGAAATCCCGGCAGACCTGTGTGCACAGGTCGTCGCTGTCCAGGGGGTAGAGACCCGTGTCGAGAATCCCGCTGATAGGGGCCGACTCTGATTGGATTACGCCGGGTTCGAGATGGCTGGCCGGAAGCATCACCACAGTGCAGTAAACATTTGCGAAGCGGCGGGCGGCAATGCGTTCGTTCGCCACACCGTTTTGGGCGCAGAAGATCGGCACTTGGCTCCCGCCGCTCTCCCTAATTGCTTCGAGCGCGCCAACTGTGTCCTGACTTTTGACGGTAAGGACCACGACGTCGTCTGGGCGGAAGTCGATCTCTGAGGCGTGCCCGATCGCATCGACCGACAGTTTTGCTGTTCCATCGGGTGTCCTGAAGGTCAGCCCGTCCGTCTTCAAAGCTTCGAGGTGTCGTCCGCGTGCTGCGAACACGACCTCGTGCCCGGACTCATGGAGGCGGGCGCCGATGGTTCCGCCGACGGCGCCCGCCCCGTATACGATGTATCTCATCGAACTCCCCGGCCTGTTCCATCAAATCACGGTTGGGGGTGTGTACTCTCCGAAGATCCTGCGCATGGTTCCGCAGATTTCCCCGATCGTAGCGTAGGTTCTGACCACGTCCAGGACAGGCTCCATGAGATTCGCGTCTCCCCTGCAGGCCTCGCCGAGAGCTGCAAGCGACGCTGCAACCTTTTTCGCATCGCGTCGTTGCCGATGGTGGGCGAGGCGATCGAGCTGATGGTCCACGAGGCGGCGGTCGACTCTAAAGATTGAGGGTGGCTGTTTGCTGGTCTCGGTGAACTCGTTCACACCGACAACAACAGCTTTCTTGTTGTCAATCATCTGCTGGTGCTCCCAGGCTGCCTCAGAGATCTTCGATTGCATCCAACCGGACTCGATGGCCGCGACGGCACCACCCATATCTTCGATCTGGCTCATGTACTCGCGCGCTTCCGCCTCCAGCTCGTTGGTGAGATGCTCGATGGCGTAGCTGCCGGCGAGGGGGTCTACTGTATCTGCGACGCCTGTTTCGTGGGCGATGATTTGCTGGGTGCGTAGTGCAATCTGCTGAGCTTCGTCAGTTGGCAACGCCAGTGCTTCGTCGAAACAGGAAAGGGCGACACTTTGGACCCCGCCGACGACCGCTGCCAGCGACTGGATAGCAGCCCTGACGATGTTGTTTTCGGGCTGCTGGGCCACGAGGGTTGAGCCGCCGGTCTGAGTGTGCGTTCGCAACGTCATCGAGCGGGCATCTTCTGCACCGTACCGTTCGTGCAGCAAACGAGCCCAAAGCCGTCGGAGCGCTCGATATTTCGCTATCTCCTCGAGGAAGTTATTGTGAGTGTTAAAGATCCACGAAATTCGTGGCGCGAAGGAATCGATCTCCATACCTCTGGCGATGGCCGCATCCATGTACGCCATCGCGTTCGAAAAAGTGAATCCGATTTCCTGTGCTGCAGTGCTGCCTGCGTCTCGCATGTGGTAACCGGACACCGATATCGTGTTCCACTTGGGCACGTTTGTGGCGCAGAACTGAATGATGTCAGCGGCCAGCCGGATGCTCTGTTTCGGCGGGAAGATGTAAGTCCCCCGGGCTACGTATTCCTTCAGAACGTCGTTCTGGACGGTGCCGCTGAGTTTGTCTAGCGCGACCCCCTGCTTTTCGGCTGTGGCGATGTACATCGCAAGCATGACCGCCGCCGGGGCGTTGATGGTCATCGACGTTGAGACACCGTCCAGGGGGATCCCCTCGAGAAGAGTCTCCATGTCATAGAGCGAGTCGATCGCAACTCCGACCTGCCCTACTTCCGCCATTGCGATCGGGTCGTCGGAGTCGTATCCCAGCTGGGAAGGGAGGTCGAAAGCAACCGAGAGTCCGGTTTGCCCCTGGGAGAGCAGGTATCTGAATTTCTCGTTCGACTCCTCGGCCGTTCCAAAGCCGGCATACTGGCGCATCGTCCAGAAGCGGCCCCGGTACATGGTTGGCTGGACTCCCCTCGTGAATGGGTACTCGCCGGGGAAGCCCACGTCCCGGTCGTAATCCATCTCAGCAATATCGGTGGGCGTGTACAGTCGCTTCACACTCGATGAGCTCGTCCTGAACTCGGTGCGCCGTTCGGGTGCCCGCTTGACTGAACGAGTGAGCGCACCGTCCTCCCAGGCCTCTGTCGCACCGGAGATCTGATCCAGCGCCTCCGGTGAGAAGAGCGGAAGCTGGGTCGCGTCAGAGTCCGTCATCAATTCCTCCAACGAGCACCCAGTTTAGCGAGTGCCAAGGTTGGGGGGCGCTTCTTCTCCGATCTGGCGGTGCGGCAAACCTCGAATTCGGCCGCTAGAATAGCTCCATGCCCCAGACACCGACTCCACAAAATGTCCTTTATCTGCCACCGGGCGCCTCGCCACCGCCGCCTCCCACGCCGGGCATCCCGTTTGACCGCACGTTCTTCGAGCGCGTTCTCCCTCAGGCCGTGTCAGCATTTGCTGGCCAAGTCTCTTGCGGTACGCCAATTGTCGAGATTACGACGGTCGATGGAGTCGTTCACTACGTCCATGGGATTTCAGGCATCGCCGACACATGGGTGGCGCTTCACGTGGTGCACAAGGACGATGACACGCCCGGTCAGATTTTCATCTCATACCAGACGATCTTCCGCGTCGAGATCGATCCGTGCTCAGACACGCGGCCTCGCAGGCTGGGATTCGCCCTCGATGCTATTGAACTCGCAGACGACGAAGACACGCCGCAGCTGATCGGCGATTAGCGGGCCCGGAGTGGCCAAAGTGTCAGCCGGGCGCCGGCGGTCCGCCTGCGCGAGGGTGTGCCGGTGAATGAAATCGCGAGCGACTCTTTGCTGCTGAGCGATAGTGAGCTCCTCTGGGAGTGCGATGTCGATACCCTGCGTTCATCGGGTCCAGGGGGACAGCATCGGAACAAGACAGAAAGCGGTGTCAGACTGAAGCACCGCCCCACGGGTGTCACCGCGCAGGCCTTTGAGCGCCGTTCGCAGGCCAGGAACAGGGAGGTTGCCCTCCATCGCCTTCGCCGAGCCATCGCCGTGCAGGCGAGACGAGACGTGGACCCTCCAACATTCGTGCCATCGGACTCGCTTCGTGCGATCCTTCCCGGCACCCGGGGCAGAATCAGACCCGGGAATGACAGGTTTTGGACGGGGGCTCGGGAGCTTCTCGATCTCTTCGCGGCCTGCAATTGTGGGATCGCAGACACCGCGGGCGTCCTGGGCATCAGTTCAGGTGCCCTCTCCAGGCTGCTCAGTGCTGACCCGCAGCTGCTCAGGACTGCCAGTGGGATGCGGGAGGTGCGGGGGCTGGGAAGGCTCAAATGAAAACGCAAGGCCACCTCGCCGGAGTCTCCATTGGGGGGCGATCAAGTGATCGGTGAGGCGGCGTTGGAGCTCGTCGGGACCTGGACGGACGGTCCCGGTCTTCAATGATTACCGAGGGCAGAGTGTGCTGCTAAGCTTCTTCCGTTACCGGCTGCCCCGTCGGGCGTACCCGGCGAGTGAGCTACGCCGCTTACGGTTTGTTGTACGGTGGGCGCCCTTCGGACCTGGCTGCCTCCGCAGACCCTCTGGTTCTATGCGCGCACGGCTTTGAAGGGCCGTCGTCCGCATCTCCGGCAAGGTGACTCACTCCAAATGGGCAGCGATTTTGTGATCGATCGATACAGTGTCCTGCGCTTTGAGCACAGAAGCGGAGAACCTGCTGATAGACCCAGCGCGAAAGAACTTCCCGAGGCTCTGCAAGGGGTCGAATAGCGCCCACCGCCTTCCGCCTTGTTGATCGGTTGGATAGGGTCAGAGGGATGAGTCAGGTGTTGAGCGCTGCGGTCATTGGGCTCGGGTCGATGGGCGCCAACCACGTCCGCGTGCTGTCCGACCTCGCGGGAGTCGAACTGGTTGGAGCGGTGGACACCGATGAGGGGCGAGTCGCCCGCGCTACGCGGGGACGAACAATCGCCGGGTATCGGGAGGTGGAGGATCTCCTCGCACGAGAAAGGCTGGATATCGCCTCGGTTGTTGTGCCGACCGGCCTCCATGAAGAGGTAGCGCTGAAAGTGATTTCGGCAGGGGTTTCTGTGCTGGTGGAGAAACCTATTGCGGCGACGTCTGCTGGCGGTCGTAGGATTGATGCCGCCGCCAGGGCAAATGGAGTCAAACTTGCGGTCGGGCACATCGAAAGGTTCAACCCGGCGATCAAAGAGCTGAAAGCGAGGCTGAACGACGGCCAGGGCGGGCGCATTCTCCAAGTTCACGCCCGGAGGGTTGGACCGCTGCCCAGCCGCATCAGGGACGTCGGCGTGATTCATGATCTCGCGCCGCATGACATCGATGTAATGCGCTACCTGCTGGGAAGTGAGGTGGAGGGCGTCTACGCGGAATCCCAGTACCGCATCAATACCGAACATGAAGACACGCTCCTTGGACTCCTCCACTTTGAAACCGGGGTTGTCGGGGTCCTCGATATCAACTGGTTAACTCCGAGGAAAGAACGCACTATCCGGGTGCTCTGCGAAGGGGGAATGTTCATCGCCGACTACACTTCCCAAACGCTCGAGTTCCACGCGAGCTTCGCGGCCGAGCCCCGCGAGGGGGTCATCGCCAGCGTTACCGAAGGCCCGATGACCCGGTATCCGATCGCCAGTCGTGAGCCTTTGAGGGCGGAACTTGAGTCGTTTCGGGACGCTGTGGCGTCCGGCGGTGAAGTGGCAGTGACAGCCGCTGACGGATTAGCCGCGATCTCGATCGCTGAAGCTCTGGCAACCTCTGGTTCCACTCGTGCGACCACGACCGTCGTACCTGCGCAGGATCGCTCATGAACGTGGCCGTGATCGGGATAGGGCGGGTCGGTCTCCCCATCGCAGCAGCCGTCGCGCTTCGCGGACACCAGGTCATTGGCTGCGATATCGATCCGGATCGAGTCGATTCTGTGCGGCAAGCTCGGAATCCGTGGCCGGACGAGCATGGGCTCTCGTCAATCCTCCAGACGGTGGTGGGCGCGGGGCATCTGAAGGCCACCACGGATACCGTTGCCGGGGTGGCTAATGCTGACGTGGTCCTGTTTGCCGTAGCCGTGGACGTAGATGACCGGGGCGTTGTCGATCTGAGGCCGCTTGAGGCAGCGACGGATGCAGCGGCCCGGGGAATCAAGAAAGGTGCCCTCTGCATCCTGGACACTACCCTCCCGGTCTCTACCACGCGGACTGCACTGCTTCCGCGACTCGAGCGGAGTGGCTACCGTCTGGGCGAAGACCTCTTCGTGGCCTTCAGCCCAGAGCGGTTGATGATGGGGCGAGTTATTGAAGACATAACGAAATATCCCAAAGTAGTTGGGGGCGTCGACGCTGAAAGTGGCCGTCGTGCGTCGTCATTTTTCAAGACGGCCCTGGGCGTGAATGTCATCGAGCTCGAGTCAGCCGAGGCCGCCGAGCTCACCAAGCTCGCCGAAGGGGCCTACCGGGATCTCAATATCGCCCTGGCAAATGAGCTGGCCCAGGTGGCAGATATTTGGGGAGTGGACGTTAGCGAAGTGTTTCGAGCAGCCAATAGCCAGCCGTTCTCCCATCTCCACACCCCTGGGACCGGCGTCGGCGGTCACTGCATACCCGTTTACCCACAATTCCTCATCAAGAGTGAGGGACCCTCGACTCTGGCCGCGGCCGGCCGGGAGGTAAATGATTCGATGCCAGGCTACGGGGTGAAACGACTGGAGGAAGCTCTTGGTTCCCTGGAAGGCAAGAGAGTCGTTGTGATGGGCCTGACGTTTCGCCCTGATGTGGCAGTTACCGCTCACACCAATGCAGTGGGTCTCCTCAGAGAATTATTGCTCGCAGGGGCGATCGTCCACGGCCACGACCCTCTGTTGACTCCGGAAGACGTTCGGTCGCTGGGGTTCGACCCTGCTCCAGCGGCGCCAGCGGGATACGACGCCGTGATCGTTCACGCGCTCCACGAGGGATACCGGGGGTTGGGATGGGGCTCGATTGCACCCGTTCTGCTTGATGCGAGGAACGCTCTCGATCGCAGGGAAGTCGAAGATAGTGGGAGCATATATATCGGTATCGGCCGACCCGCGTCGTCTGCCTAGGCTGTCCCGGGCCCTTCGAGAATCTGGCGCGCAACATCGGTCGATGCGCGGATGTCCGCAAGGAATCCCTGTGACCGGAGGATCCTTCCCAGTGCGGAAAGGAACAGGAGGACGTTGCCGGGAGCCGACGACTCCCCCATTAGCCCAACACGCCAGACTTTCCCTTTCAGCTCTCCCAGGCCGCCTCCGATTTCAATCCCGTCCCGGTTGAGAAGCGTGCTTCGAACCTCTGCGTCGTCGACGCCACCCGGGATCCCAACGGTCGTCAGCACAGGTAGCCTCGCTCTTGGATCGGCGTGGAGGGAAAGACCCATTGCCTCAAGTCCAGACTGGAGCGCGCTGCCGTTGCGCTGATGCCGGTTCCAACGATTCTCCAGCCCCTCCTCCAGAACCAGCGCAAGCGCTTCATGCAATGCGTAAATCATGGAGATCGGAGCCGTGTGGTGATAGGTGCGGCGCGAGTCCCAGTAAGCCTCCAGCAGCTCCATATCTAGATACCAGCTATTGCATGGGGTCTCGCGACTCCGTACTGCCGCGACAGCTTCATCCGACATGGTGACCGGGGCCGCTCCTGGCGGAGCGGAGAGGCACTTCTGCGTTCCTGAGTAAGCAACATCGACGTTCCAGGCGTCTATCTCGACGGGTATCCCTCCCAGTGATGTCACGCAGTCGACGAGAGCGAGTGCCCCATTTTCATGCGCGATCCTCGAGATAGGTTCGATTGGCGTCTCGACACCTGTGGACGTCTCGGCGTGTACGACGGCGATCATTTTGACGCGGCCCGCCTGTTTGACCGCACGTTCGAGGTCGGTTGGGTCGACGGCTGATCCCCAGGGGGCTGTGACCCGAGTCACCTCTCCACCGGCACGTTCCGCCATCTGGCAGATGCGATCCGCGAAATAGCCGGCGACCCCTACGATGACCCGGTCTCCCGGCTCGACCACGTTCATAACTGCGGCTTCCATTCCACTCGTACCGGTGCCGGGTGTGGCCAGGGTCACGGCGTTGTCGGTGCGCATGACCATACGCAGCATGGAACGGCAGCCATCCATGATCTTGAGGAACTCCGGATCGAGATGGCCAAGGAGACCAGCACTCATCGCTCGAAGGACGCGCGGGTTCGCCCCGGAGGGGCCTGGTCCCATTAAGATCCGTTGGGGTGGGTTGAATGCGGGCACCTCGGCCAAATTAGACCTCCTCGCCGACGTTGCGGATGAGTATCCGGCACCGGCGCTGGAGTCGCGACCTCGATCCTGCGCCTCAGGCCAGATCCAGTACGAAAACTAAACCGCCTCCGTCCCTTGCCCCAAACTCGGGGTGAAAGCCGCTCCTCTGCCAGAAGTAGACAGCCAGTCCGTTGCTGGGAGGGGCCCAGGCGATCAACCGTCGCTTACCGGATTCGGCTGCTGATGCGGTGAGCAGCTCGATCGCTGCTGCGCCCGCACCTCTGCCGCGGTTACCTTCAGCGATGCAGAGCGAGTCTATTTCGACGTCTCCCCCCACCGATCCCGATAGCACGATCCTCCCCAGCAAAGCCCCGTCCGACCTGCGGATAATTGCGATGACGTCCTCATCAGGTTTAAGTCTGATTCCATCGTCATTTCGCGGCAGTGATAGGCCATCAAGATTCATCGGGAGAGCCACTCCTCAATCTTGGTTGCTACCGCCCCAGTGGGGCCGCGGTAACGGCTGCAGTTGGGGAGTGAACGGATGAACTCGGGGCCGTAGGAGCGGCTGAAAACACGACTGTCGAGTATGGCCAACGCGCCAGTGTCTTCACGGTGGCGGATGAGGCGCCCGAAGCCCTGTCGAAAGCGCAGAATTGCGCCCGGGAGGGTGTAATCGCCGAAGGCCCGCTCATACTGCGCAGCACGAGCCTGGTGGATCGGGTCCGTCGGAACAGCGAACGGCAGCCTCGCTATGACTAGGAGCGACAGAGCCTCACCACGGATATCTACGCCCTCCCAGAAACTTGCGGTGCCAAAAAGGGCGGTTCGCGGGCGGTTCCGCAGGATGCGGATCAGTTCCTGAGGGGGTCCGTCAATGTCCTGGGCGAGCACGGCAACGTCCTCTTCGGCCAACTGGTCCCTGACCCGGTTGGCGGCCGCCCGGAGTGCCGCGTGGGATGTGAAAAGCACTAACGCGCGACCCTGGGAAGCGCGGACGAGGGTGGCCGTCGTGGTTGCGACCGCTTCTGGATAAGCAGCATCGCGGGGTTCCGGCACGTCCGTTACCTCTGTCACAAGCGCGGCCGACTCGTAATCGAAAGGAGAACCAACCTGAAGGTTCTCAGCCTCCGGCAATCCTATTCTGGTTGCCTTGAATCCCATCGAGCCCCCGGCGTCGAGAGTTGCGCTTGTAGCGATCACCGTGCGGCGCTTTCGCATCACTTGATCCGACAGGATGGGACCCACATCAAGCGGGGCTGCGTTGAGTGAAACGCCTCCTCTTCGATCCGTTGCCATCCATACGATTTGCGAGTCGTCGACTAGCGAAACGATTTCGTCTATCGCCGTTCGGACATCTGCGAGGCGTCGGGAGGAGCCTTCAACCTCGCTGGCCAAGAGGTCGTCTTCCTCATCACCGTCTTCGCCCGTCGATTGGAGAATCTCGCTGGCCAGTTCACTGTTCTCGACAAGCTGCCTCAGTCTCTCTTCCAACCTACCCCAGGCGAGCTCGACACCTGCCCAAGCGTCGCCCGCTCTGATTCCCCGCGTCACGAGGAGATCCCGTTGGCCGTCCTGTTTGAGCAGCGATTGCAGAGACGAAAAGAATTCTTCAGATGGCCGGTCGATGTTGCGGGCGGCCTGGGCGATGGCGTTTCCGGCGTTGCGAGCCAGCCCGTCGGGAAACGCCTCGAGCAGGGTGGCGATTCCCCCGGTGCGATTCCCCGTGCCTGGGCCACGCCAGAATCCAGCGACCACATCGCTTACAGTCTGTCGGCTCACGTTACGGCCGAATTCCCTCGTGGCTTGAGCCTCTAGGTTGTGGGCCTCGTCTATGACCAGGTGTTCGAAGCTGGGAATGGCACTACCGTTCGACGCGATGTCCGCCAGCAGAAGCGCATGATTTATTACCAGGATGTGTGCCGCCTCTGCTTCCCTGCGAGCCCTGGCGAGAAAGCAGCTACCCCCGAGAACGTGGCGATTGGGCCGCGCCAGGCAATCAGCATCCTGCGCTGAGAGTTGTGACCAGGCGCCCCGGACGTTCTTCGATAAGTTGAGCTCAGTCCTGTCCCCGGTTGCGGTGTCCGGCAACCAGAGGAGAATCCTAGCCATCAGCTCGGCCAGGTCGGGCTCTGCCACGCTCGCCTGGGCGGCAATCCAGCGACGATAGCAGAGGTAGTTGTCTCGGCCTTTGAGAACCGAGACGCGCAGATCCTCGAGATTCGCGATGATCCCTGCTTGCTGGAGGATCGCCCGGAGAGCAGGGATGTCTTTAGCAAAGAGCTGTTCTTGGAGCGCAATCGTGTTGGTGGAAACTACGATCCGCTCTCCCCTCTTGATGGCGTTGATTGCAGCGGGCACCAGGTAGGCAAGCGTTTTGCCGACTCCGGTGCCCGCCTCCATCAACCAGTGGCCGCCGCTCGCAAACGCGGCGGCAGCCGCTTCAGCCATCGTTAGCTGCTCAGGCCGGTCCTCGAAGTCAGGCAGAACTCTTCCGGCCGATCGCAGGGCCGCGACCGAGAGGTCTGGATCTGTCGGCGAGGCGTTCTCGATCCGTTCGAGCGGAGGAGGTGTACTCCACGCTGTTGGTACGGGGAGGGCCGAGACGGAGTCGACGTGCTTCCACTCCTCGCCGGCGAGGAGTTCGGCCAGTATGGGACTCTCGCTGTCGGCGAGGCTCGCCAATCGATTCCTTGTTTGAGTTGGGAGAGCAGCCGCCTTGGTCAGGAGCCCCACGAGTACGGCGGCAGCCGTCCGGGCATCGGCTAACGCACGGTGGCTGGTCGTCGGTTCCACGCCAAGCTCGTCTGCCACGGCGCCAAGACTATGCGATTCGGCCGTCGGGAGGAGTACCCGCGATAGCGTGGCCGTGTCCACTGGCGGCCCCGGCAGCGAGAAACCAGCCTCCCGAAGGTGCTGGAGGTCGAACTCGATGTTGTGTCCCACTACCGGATCGTCGCCGGCGAACCCCAGAAGCTTCTGCCCTATATCTTCGATCCGCGGGGCACCCTTCACGTCGCCGCTGGAAATCCCGGTGAGCGACTCGACAAATGCTGGGATTGGGCGACCCGGGTCGACCAGCGATTCGAAGGTGGCTAGCTCCGTTCCATCGGCATGAAACCGAATAGCCGCCACCTCGGTGATGGCGTCCTCCGATGGGTCAAGTCCGGTTGTTTCGACGTCAAGCGCCACGAAGGTCTGGTTCATTCGAACGGCCGTTGACCTCCGAGTCTAAATGGCTTCACCGTTGGTCAGCCAGACCGTGATGGTACTCCAGTCGCTTGGCCCGGTTCAGGTCGGTAGAATCGACCGTCACACCAGCTGGGTTTGGCTACTCTTGAGGAGGTTTTCGCAGCATGAATGTCTATACCACCGATGACATCCGCAACGTAGTTCTTGTGGGTCACGGGAGCGTTGGGAAGACTACGTTTGCCGAGGCTGCGCTGTTTGCAAGCGGGGCGATCACGCGCATGGGCACTGTCGAAGAGCAGAACACCGTCGGCGATTACGACGATGATGAGCACAAGCGAAAGTTCAGCCTCAATGTTTCGATACTTCCCGTTGAGTGGCGTGAAAGCAAGGTCAATCTGATCGACACTCCGGGCTACGCCGACTTCATCTCCGAAGTTATTTGCGGTGCGCACGCCGCCGATCTTGCGATGGTTGTTGTGGATGCGGTCTCCGGGCCTGAAGTCGGCACTGACAGGGCGTGGAATGTGGCCTCAGAGCTGAGTCTCCCGAAGATGCTGCTCATCAACCGAATGGACCGAGAGAATGCGAGCTTTGAACAGACACTGGCCGCGCTTCAGGCGAAGTGGGGGTCTGGTGTTACTGCTCTGTTCCTGCCGATCGGCAGCCAGCAAGACTTCGTCGGCATAGTCGATCTTCTGAGCATGCGGGCATATATGGGTCCTGAGGGAACCGAAGAGGCCGTCCCAGACTCAATGCTCTCGGAGGCGGAGGACTACAGGGGGAAGCTTGTCGAGACGATAGTCGAGACCGACGAGGGCTTGATGAACAAGTACTTCGCGGACGAAGAGCTGTCCGAAGAAGAACTTTCGGCTGCTTTGAAAGCCGGACTTATTTCCGGATCTATCGTGCCGGTGGTCTGCAGCGCCGCGGCGAAGCAAATTGGCGTTCGCCCGGTGTTGGACACTCTCCTGTCTCGCTGCCCCTCCCCCGCTCAGGTTGCGCCGCTTGAGGTCGACGGCAGTGAACTTGCCGCGGACCCTTCCGGACCCACCGTTGTCCGCGTCTTCAAGACCTCGGCTGACCCCTACGTTGGGAAGTTGACGTACCTACGACTGATTTCAGGCAAGGTGACGAGTGACAGTCATCTTTGGAATTCGAACGAATCGGCAGACGAACGCCTTGGCACCCTCTACCTTGCCCGCGGTAAGGAGCAGGAGCCGATAGTAGAGATGTCGGCCGGCGATATTGGCGTAGTGACCAAGTTGGCCCAGACATCGACGGGCAACACGCTTGCCACCAAAGGTAACCCCGTCGTTGTTCCCCCGATCGAGTTTCCACAGCCTGTCTTCTCAATGGCGCTCCAGCCGGCGAGTAAGGCGACTGTCGATAAGCTTGTCCCGTCCCTCCAGCGCCTGGTGGAGGAGGACCCTGGCCTCCGTCTCACCCGGGACCAGTCCTCAGGTGAGACGATCCTCTCTGGGCTTGGTGACGCCCATATCGACGTCACCATCGAGCGCTTGAAGCGCAAGTTCAACGTAGATGTTGAGTTGAGTCTCCCACGGGTTGCGTACCTGGAAACCGTTTCGCGGAAGTCGTCGGCAGATTACACGCACAAGAAACAGACCGGAGGCCATGGCCAGTACGGACGGGTGTCTATCGAGATAGGTCCGCTGCCCCGGGGGACCGGGGTGCAGTTCTCCGAACGGGTCGTTGGTGGCTCGGTGCCAAGAGAGTTCATTCCGGCGGTGGAGAAAGGCGTAATGGAGACGTCCAAGGAAGGGGTTGTGGCAGGCTACAACCTCACCGACTGCGAGGTAATCCTCTTTGACGGGAAGCACCACCCCGTCGACTCGAGCGAAATGTCGTTCAAGCTCGCAGCCTCCCAGGCGCTGCGGGAGGCTGTTCAGGACGCCGGCCCCGTCATTCTTGAGCCGGTCATGAAGATCCAGGTTATCGCCCCTGAGGAGCATTCTGGCGACGTCGTCAGCGACCTGAACACGAAGCGCGCCAAGATCCAGGGCATCACCCCCGACGGCAACGTCAGCGTGATCGAAGCAGAAGTCCCTCTCGCAGAAGTGCAACGGTATGCGTCTGACCTCCGATCGGTGACCCAGGGACGCGGTGGATTCACGATGGAGTTCGAGCACTACGCCGAGCTCCCGTCGCAGCTTGCCCAGAAGGTCACCACCGATGCCAAGGTGGCCGCAAAGTCGAGGTCGTCGAGCTAGTTTCGGTCCAGCGCCGGAGCCCCGAGGCGGTAGGTGCGGGGTGGGGGTTCGTCGCCGTTGCGGGCAGTGATGTTGATAACGATTGGGTTCCCGTCACCTAGGAGAGGTTCGATGATCACAGTGCCCGTGGAGACCCCTTCCGGCAGAAATTCGTGGTTCAGTGAGATTCTGAGCAAGCTATTGAATCCCTGCTGAGTGAGGCGCGGCTCCTTTTGGATCACCACCTCCACATCTGACCCGATTGCCACACCGGCATCGAGAATGCGCGATTCAACGTCGTCAGGATGCCTGACCTTGATCCAGTCCGCTGAAGGATGCACCCGAAATGGTGCAATCCCGGTACCGATGTTCAGAATCTGAATGGTGTCACCGCTTTCATCGCTGCCCTCCGATCCCCACAGGAACATTTCGGTGCGACCGATCGAGCTGATCCTCGGTGCGCTGAGATATCGCGCGGATAGCGCCGGGTCCACCGGCAGTGTCGGGTCCTCGTGCGGCTCGATCGACCAGTCCGGAATGCTCGTCGGATAGTCCATGCTCGGGCATCCCCCGACGAGACCGTTGTCCGTGCAGTCGAAGAAGTTCTGCGGGTCGAAAGCTTGGGCGATGGCCGGGTGTCTGAACTCCGGCATTCTGAAGTCCACCGGAGGCCACAAACGCTTGCCTTCAAGCACCGGCGATGGGAGCGGGTCGGGTGGTACTGTCGGCGTTGGGTCTGGCACCGGCGGGGTGGGAGTTGGGAGGAGAAGCTCAAGGAAGTCCTCGGCCGACCAGCCAACTCCGGCGGGCGTGTCAATTTCCCACCAGTTCAGTTCGTCTGTGGTCACCGGACCCGAGATGATGGTGACGATCGTAGTGTCGGGCAGCACGCTGAAGATTTCAGTATCTAGGCCTGGCGCAGATCTCAACCGGAGGCCGTCGCCATCTGCAGAAACCTGTGCCTGCTCGCCAGGAGTGAACTTGGGAGTTTGGGACTGGGTCCTCAGCTGGGGTTCGTCCCCGTTAGTCTGTTCGCTTTCGTCGAACAGCTGGGGTGGGTATTTCATGCAGCCGTAGACGCGCTCCGGATAGGTGTAGTCCCCGTAGCCATATCTTACGAATCCGTCCGCATCTTCCTGGTAGCTGTGCGCCAGCGGCTCGAAGCAGTGGTAGAGCGGGCTTACCTCGTTGCCGCCACGCAGCGGGTCGAGGTTCGGGTTCAGCGGGTGGTTCAGGAAGGCGAACCCGTTGTATGACCAGATTGCGTAATACCAGTCTTCGAGGTAGGCGGGGTTCCCTTCACCTGCAATCGGCCGGGTCTCCGGTGCGGCGTTCCACTTGTCTGCGAGGATTCGTACCCCTTCGGCGAGGTTAAAGAGCGGGTGGGTGCCGATGAGGGATTGCTTCGCGGACGGCTTGCCCGCGTTGTCGTGCATCCCCGTTGTGATCTGTCCCAGACCGTAACCGCAGTCATGCGCCGAGCGCAGGGTCGGCCCAACCCCCCCATATGGCACCGCGCCCCCGGCGTTGGCCCAGTTCGACTCGATCCAGACAATGGACTTGTAGATCGTGGGCGGGATCCGGTGGGCCGGATCGGCAGGAACACGACCGGTCCTTGGCCCGGCTTCCACGCCCTGGTAGGTAAGGTCCACTACCTCGCCGTTCCCGTAGTCGATGGGGCTAGCCACTGCCGCCCCGGCGACCACTAGTTCGATTTCCGCCGCGTAGTCGACCTCGTAGACCGCTTGTTCGTGAGTGTCGAAGTCGAACGGCCGCCCCTCGCAGAGGTGAGATGCGCGTGCGTCCTTGCTGGTTCTCCCGCCCAGCGTGGCCACCGCGATGGCGACAAAAAGCAGCGCCGCCGCATGTGTCAGCTTCATCTTGCCGACCATCCTAGGAACCGGGTCGCGGGTTCGAGCGCGATCCTCCCTGAAGCCGTGATCGCTTGAAGCTGGACTTCCCCGGGCTGCTTGTAGCTGCCTCCTGTCCAGTGCTGGACCGCTAAAGCACTTCCATCCGCCGCGAATGCAAGCGGGACATCGAATCCGCCGCCGCTCGTCAGGGCTGTGCTCGGGTCAACGCCGAACGTTGGACTGATTGCCGACGGGTGCCAGGCGGTTCCCAGCGCCTGACCGGTCGAGATGGAAGTCTCTAAATGCCCGAAGTTCGGATTGGTGGTGACCACCCTGGGCAGGTACTGGACGCCGGAGTCCGTGTTGGCCTCGACGTAGGCTACTGATAGCGCGTCCGGGCTCAGCACCCAGTCGCGGGTGATGTACGGACCTAAGCTCACCCGCGATTCCTGTCCCAAGTAGAGTGTCGAGCCAGTTCGGTCGATCACACTCAACCAGGGCACCCCGTCAGGACTAAAAGAGAAAGGGTAGATCCCGAGGACACCGGAAAAGACCGCGGTCTCCTCAAGGGTTCCATCAATTCCGGCGATGTAGACTGTGGCGTTGCTGCCGTGCTGCGCAGGCTGTGTGCTGGTTACGGCGACGGTGCTCCCGTCGGAGGTCCAGGGTGGTCGCTGAAGTGGATCAAGCCCCCCCGCCACGAGTGTTGCGTCGCCGGTGGCCAACTCGACTAAGACCAGCGACGCTCGTGGGCTCGAAACGAGCCCGCTGTCGGCGACCACAAGGGCCACGTGCGATCCGTCGGGAGAGACCGAACCGGTCGAGGCGTGGCCGGGGAGGTGGGATACAGACGCGATCTCGTAGCGATCTCCTGGTTCTTCGAGGGAAATCGCGAGGATGCTGTCGGACGTTTGAGACGCGAGTATGACAATCGCATAGTTTCCTCGAGCAGCGGCCGCGAACGCGCCCTGCGATGAGCCTTGAGTCGCACCTACGAGAGCCGCGCCTGCCAGGGCAAGTGTGGCTAAAAGCGGCAGGGCGGCGGCGGTCCGGGCGAGGCCAAAGGGGCCTCGCCCGACGCTTCTATTGGACATCGGCTACCCAGCCAAGCGGAACGATTTCACCCTCTACGAGCCAGAGTCGGGTGTCGTTCGACAGAATCTCGAGATGTCCGGCCTGACCTTGCGAACCAGAGGGAACCTGAACCAGGAGTCGACTCCCGTCCGGCGCCCAGGAAATTGGATGAACGGGCGTGGTCGAGCCCTCGGAGTCGCTAAGCTGCACCGAGCCACCCGGGCCACCGATGTCAGGGATATCTAGGCCGGGCCGCCACACGATCCCGAAATGGTCGTCTTCGCCCGGCAATGACGTGATCTGGCCCGTGGAAAGCAGGATCACCTTGGCTACCACCGCCCGCCCGGCACCCGCGCCGATGACGTCAAGGAAGGCCAGACGAACTCCATCTGGATGGAGCGTCCAGCCTCGAGTCCGGCCGACGCTGAGCTGAGCTACTTTCGCCGCCTTACCGTCGGTCACTCGTGTAAGGGCCGAGCCTGACTGGTCGATTGTCACCACGAGCATGGAGTCCTCGAGAAAACCGACCGGCGCGGCCTCAAAGACGGAATCGAACGTGGCAATGTGAGACTCAATCTTGGTCTCAGTGTCAATGGAAAAGATCTCGGTTTGAACGCGGCCCACATCGTCGGGTGGAAGTGACCTGCCGACCGCCACCGTTTTCCCGTCACGATCCCAGACAATATTCGTCTGAAAGTCGACCGGTGAGAAAAGAGCGTCGATACGGCCAGTGGATACATTGACGACTGACAGCGCTGCCCGACCAGGCTCGGCGACGCCGTGGAGTACGAGAATCGTTTGGCCATCCGGTGACACCGACCCGTGCGCGTGGAGGCCGAGCGGAACCTTGAACATCGCCAGGGTTTGTGGAACGGCTCCCGGTTCCGCTTTCTGGACCTGAACCCGGTCGACCAGTGGCTCATGCAGGATGTAAGCGACAGAGGAGAGCTTCGGCACCGGGGAACTGATGGGCGTGGCTCCGTCGGACACCAGCTGCACATCGAGACTCGCCCAGACTAAGAGCGCGGCGGATATTCCAATGAAGCCAAGAGCCGGGGGTAGCCAGCTCCGCGGCAGTTTCATTCCCGAGTTGGCTCCCCGAGCAATCACGTGGCACCTCATGCCGTGACCCGTCCGGTTAATGGTACCCAGAAACCGCCCTGCTCAGGCGAACCTGGACGCCCTGTCTTCCCGCCAGTGATACCCAGGGCCAGCGTGCGTGCACGCTAGCGGTGCCCCCGTCCAAAGGGGCTCCCCTCGGCTGGAACGTATCAACGCTTCCGAGTTGAAGTCAATGTCATGGTCTAAGCGAGGTTCCCATGTGGGTCAGCCATCCTGGCCGCAGGAGCCCGAGCAAAATCGTGAACAGGGCGTGATTGTGGCGGCGTCGAACCCTCGTGGCCCGGACGCAAAGACGACGAGGATTGCGTGCTATTCTTCTTGGAACCGGAGGGGCCCATTGAGCGAAATTCAAAGTCTCATCACTGACGAACACCGAGCCCAGATAGGGAAGGAGGGCGAACCCACCACCGTTACCGTCGACGAAGAGCACGCCCAGCGACTGCGCAGAGTGCTCGGGGATGAGGACCCCAGGTGGGCCGAGGGAACCGGCATTGCACCCCCCTACATCATCGCCATGCTGGGAGGCGGCCCGAGGGCCGGCTTTGGTGTGAGGGTCCTCCCTTCCGGAATCATGACAAACCAGGAGTGGAGGTTCACAAGACCGTTCCGTATCGGTGAGACCCTCACCGCAATCAACCAGGTCGTGGATATTCGCGAGCGTCTGGGAGGCCGGTACGGGCATAGCGTTCTTGTCACCAGCTCGACCGACTATTACGACACCGATGGCAACCACGTTGCAGCAATGTTGGTCACTGGCACGCAGTTCGATCCAAAAGGTGCAGAGGGGAGGGGACAGTGAGTCAGATCTATTTTGAAGACTTCGAACTTGAAGACGAGCTTCCCACTGAGGAGCGGCACCCGACCGAAGACCTGGCAATGGATTTCTTCGGGCACGATAACCTGCGAAATTCTGCATTCTCTGACGCTGAAGCCGGAAAGCGGATGGGAGTGGGCGGTGCTCTCGTCCCGGGGCTCCTCAAGCTTTCATGGTTCACTCAGTACCTGAGCGATTGGGCGGGGCTTGAGGGTAGCGTCAAGAGCCTTCGGCTCGCTTTCCGCAGGCCCGATATTCAGCAGAAGCCGTTGATTCTGACCGGCAAGATCGTCGACAAGCGGCAGGAAGACGGGAAGAACGTGGTCGAGCTGGAGCTTGCGATGATCAACGACAGCGGGGAGCCGAGCGTGAGAGCGACGGCCGCCGTGGAGCTGCCGAGCAAGGCATGAGCGGCATCGGCCCGGTCTGGGCCGCTGTCGCTCATGCCTTGCTCGGGCTTCGATAATTAGATGGTCTTCGCGCTCGACGGCGTCCGTGTCCTTGAGGTCGGCACGTTTGTGTCGGCGCCCTACTGCGGAAAGCTGTTTGCCGGCTATGGCGCTAACGTGGTCAAAGTTGAGCCGCCCGACGGCGATATTTCCCGGGCGCACGGCCCCTTTGCCGGCAACGAACCGAACCCTGAAACGAGCGCACTGTACCTCTATCTAAACACAGGCAAGAAGTCCGTCGTGTTAGACCTGGGAACCTCGGATGGCCGCGAGGCGGTCCTTCACCTCGTTCGGGAGAGTGATATCGTCATCGAAAACTTCCGACCTGCCGACCTTCGCGCAATGGGACTTAGCTACGACGTCTTGAGGGCGGTCAACCCGCGAGTAGTTCTTATTTCGATCACGGCCTACGGACAGGATGGTCCTTATTCGGACTTCCGGTTCAATAACCTCACCGCGTTCGCGATGGGCGGGCACATGTATATCACGGGCACCGATGATGGCGGACCCTTAAAAAACGGCGGGTACCAGGCGGACTACCAGGGAGGTCTCAACGCTTTTTCAGCGGGAATGCTCGCGTTGCTTGCCGCAGAGCGCGATGGCGAAGGTGATCACGTGGATATTTCGCAAATGCAATGCATGGCCCCGATCCTCGAAGGAGGTATTCCGTTTTTTGCGTATATGGGCCTCTGGATGCCGGGGCGTCGTGGCAATCAAATGTCGGCGGCGATAGCCATCTATCCGTGTATCGACGGTCAGGTGGGTGTTCATGTCATGGCACGTAACTGGCCGCCGTTCTGCCGCGCCATTGGCAGGACCGACCTTCTTGAGGACTCACGATTTGAGACGGCCGCTGATCGAATGGCCAACAACGATGAACTCATGGCCGAGCTATACGGCTGGGCTGAGGGTGTGAAGAAGCGGGAGATCTATGAGCAAGCCGGCCGCGAACGGGCTCCCATCGCATTTGTGCACGACATGAGGGATCTCGTGGAAAGCCCTCAGTTGGCCGCTCGCGGCTCGCTCCAGCGGGTTGACCATCCGCAGGCGGGGCCGGCCATCTACGCCGGACCACCATGGTGGATCGGCCCTTCCGGGTGGGAAGCCGGTCGGGCCCCATTACTTGGCGAGCACACCATACCTGTGCTCGAAGGGTCCGGGTTGGAGCCTTCGCTATTGGAAGCGATCACAGAGGAGCCGAGCCCATGACCTCAAGTCAAGACGCTGCGGCTGCAATTGCGTTCTTCGAGGCCTGTAATGACCCAGCCATTCTGCACCAAGTGATCGGTGAGATCGCCCTGCGGGCCCGAGCGATGATCGCGAAGGAACTTCGTCGCGACGTCGACCGTGAGCTTCCGGGCCCCGCCGAGCTTGAGCCGGCAGCACCGGCCTCGTCGCAGCAGGCACTTGCTGCGATGCGCGCAGTCGTGGACCTGGCAGTTCTCCAGGCGATCGCCGTGGCTGTTGGGCGGCGAATCGAGGAGGTCGAGATCGCTGCAGCCGCTGAGTTTTCACCGGGGACCCGGGTCTCGGTACCGATGCGCGTTGGATTCCCGCGGTCCGGTGATACGGCTCCGGGAACCGTTGAAAGCGCGAGGGCGTCCATGCGTGTGGTGCTTGAGGGAGGTGGTGTCTGGGAGGGACCCCCCAGCCTCGTTCGCAGCCTGGGGGTCGCGCCGTGAAGATGCCGTTGGATGGTGTGCGCGTTATCGACCTCACCGCCGTCTGGGCAGGTCCTTTCGGGACTCGTCTCCTGGGTGACTACGGCGCCGAGGTGATCAAGGTCGAGTCTCCGAGGCAGTGGGACCTGCTGCGGTCGCTGGGCCGCATTCCGCGCTCGGAGACTCGCTGGTTCAACCAGGCTGCCTACTTCAACCACAACAACAGGAGTAAGTACGGGTTCGCTCTCGACCTGTCCGGCGACGTTGGGCGGGATTTGCTTCTTAAGCTGGCAGGGAAAAGCGACGTGATCATCGAGAACTTCCGGTCCGAAGTCATGGGCAACCTTCGGCTAATGTTTGAGGACCTCCGAAAGGCGAACCCCGAGATCATTTACGTGTCAATGCCCGGCCACGGAAAGACCGGGCCTGAGAAGGACTTCGTGTCGTTCGGGTCGAACGTAGAGCAGCTATCCGGGCTTGTCTCGGTTTCCGGCTACCCGGGAGGGGAGCCGACCAAGACCGGTATTAGTTACGGGGACCCCGTGGCCGGGATTGCGCTTGTCGCCGCTGTGGCCCTTGCCCTCAGGAAGCGCACGCGGACAGGAGAGGGTTCGTATGTAGAGCTCGCCCAACGCGAAGTGCTGATGTCCTTCGTCGGCGAGTACCTGGTCGACTACTCGCTCAACGAAGAACTGAGGGAGCTGGCCGGGAACGCCCATCCTTCCCACGCTCCCCATGGCTGTTACCGAAGCGCGGGGGCTGATGCCTGGATCACGATTGTCTGCGAGACAGACGGGCAATTTGCTGCCCTGTGCAAGGTTATTGAGGCGCCTGAGCTCATTGACGATGCGCGATTCGCGACTCCCACGGCCCGGAAAACTAACGAGGACGCGCTCTCCCCCTATATAGAAGCGTGGACTCTGGAGCGCGGCCATTACGAGGCGATGTACCACCTGCAAAGGGCCGGGGTCCCGGCCGGCGCTGTTCTGACCATCCCCGAGTTGATGGCGGATCCCCAGCTCCGCTACCGGCGGGCATGGGTCGAGCACACTCATCCGGACGCCGGGACGTGGGAGGTTGAGGCACCTCCTTGGAGCCTGCCTAGGACACCGGGCCACGTTCGCTTCCCAGCACCTGGTTTCGGCCAGCATAATCGCTATGTGCTCGAGGAGCTTCTTCAACTGAGCGAACGTGAAATCGTGAACCTTTACGCCCAGGGAGTGGTAGCCGACGAACCGGACCAGACAATTCACATGTAATAGCATTTCCTTGTGGACTCGACCGACCTTGCCGGCACCGTACTTTCAGACACCAGCTTCCGGCTCACGGCCCCGAGGCGGGCTGTGATTGAAACAGTCGCATCTGTTTCCAGCTCCTTCACGGTCGAAGATATTTGCGCTGAACTTCCCTCGGTGGGGCGTGCGACCGTTTTCCGGACTGTGAAGCTGCTCCAGGAGAGCGGTGCTATCTGCCGTCTCCCGCTCGAAGACGGCCGTGTGCTCTATCAGCTGTCCAACGGCGGTCACCATCATCACCTGACATGTCGGAATTGCGGAAGAGTGACCGAATTTTCCGACCACGAACTTGATGAAGGGATCTCTGCAAGTGCGACCCGCGCCGGTTTCGAGCTTGAGAGCCACAGTGTGGAGCTCTTCGGCCGTTGCTCTTGCTGCGCGGAACGGCGCTCCGATACCTAGGTCAACCGGGCCTACAGTTCACCCACCTTTCTGCCGACTGTGATAACCATCAGGTGCCTTTACTGGCGTCTATAGTCCCCGGCCGAGCGCAGCTATTTGTTACGAGCGCATAAGGGGATTCGCAAGATGGGCGGTGCTCGGTGGCAGGCAGGAGGAGAACCCGCTCCCATGAGTAACAAGAAAAGGAGGCTGTTTAGCAGTCTTCTGACAGTTTTTTCCATCCTCGTGGTCGCCGTCGCCTGCGGCGATGATGACGGTGATGATGGCTCCAGCGGCCGTTTCGGCGGTGAGATCGTCGTGCACGCGCTGGAGTTCTCGTCATTCGACCCCCATTTCTCTGCGTTTTCCCAGGACCTGATGCATGAGAAGCAAGTCTTCAGAGGCCTCTACCAGCTTGACGTTGACAGCATGCCGGTGCCCGAGATGGCAGTGGATTTTCCAGTTATTTCCGATGATTTGCTGACCTATACGATCAAGCTCAAAGAAGGCCTGGTCTGGTCTGACGGTGAACCGCTCACCGCGCACGATTTCGAGCTGGGCATCCAGCGGACGTGCAGCTATGCCGTGGCGGGCGCCTATTCCTACCTCCTATCGAATATCGTCGGTTGCGACGAGTTCTACGATCCGAGTAACGCTGAGAAGAGCGAGAGCGAAGTCGCGGCCCTGCTGGAGGGCGTTCTCGTGACTGCTCTCGACGACCGGACTCTCGAGATTACGCTTGAGCAGCCGCAGCCAACCTTTACGACGATCCTGACACTCTGGACAAGCTGGCCGGTGCCCTCTCACATCGTGACCGACCCGAGCGCCGAATGGCCGCGACCGACGGACCTCGTGTTCAATGGCCCGTTCGAAGTCGAGAGCTACTCGCCGGGCGAAAGCATGGTCTTCGTGAGAAACGATAACTACGGGGGCGATCACCTGGCATATCTCGACCGGCTCACGTTCCGCTACATCGAAGACAGTGCCGTCGCCAACAACGCTTTCCGAAGCGGAGAACTAGCGATCGCCAAGGCTGACATATCGAACTTCGCGGGGCTCCAGGACGAGTTTCCGGATGAGCTTCTCGTGGTCGATGCGGCGGTCACTTCAGGGCTCCTGATGCAAATGGCCAGCCCTCCGTTGGATAACCTCGACGTGCGCCTGGCGCTCGCCCGGGCGATTGACCGGGAGCAGCTCAACAAGCACGTATTCCAGGACGCAAACACGGCAACTACCACTTGGATACCCGCCGACATCGTAGGAATCGATGGCGGGTTCGAAGATGTAATCGGTTTCGACGCCGAAGCTGCGCGGATTCACCTTGCCAAAGCCGGCTTCGAAGGGGGCGAGGGATTCCCCGAAATCACGCTTCTAATCATGGAGAATCACCAGCTGACCGCCGAGTTCCTCCAAGACCAGTTCTCTCAGATCCTCAACATCAGCATACGGATCGATGTTGTGGATGGGCCCACCTTTGGGGCTCGTTTTGGTGCTGGGGATTACGACCTGTTCCCCATCACGTGGGCGCACGATTACCCGGACCCTGAGAGCTGGGTAGTTGGTCTCTTCAACACTGACGGGGGCTTAAACTTCGCTGGCTGCTCGCTTCCAGAGATCGATGCCACGATCGCCGCCGCTCAGTTCAACACGAATGACGAAAAGCGCCGTGAGCAGTACAGGCATGTCAACGAGCTTGTTATCGAGAACGTCTGTGGTGTCGCACCAATGTTCCATCCCGCGAACAGCTATCTCGTGGCGGCGAATGTCGGTGGAGCCAGGGAGTTTTCCACGTCTAGTGACCTCCTCATGCCTGGCGACTGGATCGCCGAGGAGTGGTACTTGAGGGACTAACCGGTCCGAAAACGAATTGCGGGGGCGGGGACCAGTCAATCCGCTCTCGCTGTTCGTCTATTAGCGACGGGGCTCAGCAATGTTGGGGTATACCTTTCGCCGCCTACTCTCGTTCATTCCGCTCCTCTGGGCGGTTGCCACAGTAACCTTCCTCTTGATGCACGCGGTGCCGGGCGGGCCGTTTGACGCAGGCCCCCGACCGCTTCGCGCTAGTACAATCGAAGCGCTCGAACAGAAGTACGACCTCGACGGGTCGCTCGGCAAGCAGTACCTCTCCTTCATGGGGGGTCTTCTCCAGGGAGACTTCGGTCTTTCCTTTCAGAGAAATGTTCCTGTCACCGAGCTCATCGAAGCCAGGTACTTGACGACCCTCCAGCTCGGAATGTCGGCATTTGCTTTCGCCCTCGTTGCTGGCGTCAGCCTTGGCATTCTTGCGGCTATCTATCAGAACACGATCATCGATCACCTGAGCGTGTCGGTTGCCACTGTGGGCGTGGCCGTGCCCAGCTTCGTGCTGGCCGTTTTCTTGGTAGTGGTCTTTTCGTTGAAATTGGACTGGTTTGATGTGATCGGCTGGGAGATGTGGAACCCGCGAAAGATGGTTCTCCCGACCGTCTCGCTGGGGCTCTTTTCCCTTGCGTTCATCGCTCGGATCACCAGGGCCGCCATGCTGGAGACACTTCACGATGACTACATTCGGACCGCCCGGGCAAAAGGACTGAAGGAGCGTCAACTCGTAATTCGCCATGCGGTCCGGAATTCGATGATCCCGGTGCTCACGCTGTTGGGGCCCGTTCTCGCAACATTCATAACGGGCTCGTTCATCATCGAGAAGACGTTCTCGATTCCGGGCATCGGCACGCTGTTCGTAGATGCCGTGGGCGGTCGCGACTACGGTGTGATCATGGGCACGACGCTGCTCTATGCATTTGCAGTCGCCGTGATGAACCTGCTCGTGGACCTCAGCTACGGGCTGGTTGACCCGCGAGTCAGGTACAGCTGATGGCCGTGGTCGTCGTTACCGCACCGGAGCACAGCCTCACCCACGATCAACAGGGACTGTGGAGTCATGCCGTCCGTCGGCTGACGAAAAACAGACTGGCGGTCGCCGCTGGAGTGGTTCTGGTGTTTCTTGTGGTTATGGCGGTGGCGACAGCGACGGTACCCGCAATCGAGCACCATCCCCACGGACAGACGAACTGGGAAGACACTCACGCTGGCCCCTCAACAGACCACTTCTTCGGGACCGACCAGGCGGGCCGCGACCTTTGGGCGCGGACCTGGGAAGGCACGAGAATCTCTCTCAAGATCGGCGTCGCCAGTCAGCTGATCGTGCTGGCAATAGGTCTGCTCGTTGGTTGTGGAGCCGCTCTCGGGGGCCGGTACACAGATGGCGTTTTGATGCGCTTCACAGACCTCATGTACGCTTTCCCCGCCCTGTTGGCTGTGATCCTCTTCAAAGCGATTCTGACGGGCCGGGACTGGCCGATTATCGGCTCTGAGGGCGCCCAGGTCCCTGGCTTTCCAGGCCCTCTCCTGCAGGTCGTCCTCGCCATTTCGGTGGTGAGCTGGGTGCTGACGGCCCGTCTTGTCAGGGGCCAGATGCTGGCTCTGCGTGAGACAGAGTATGTCCTGGCCGCAGAGGCCATTGGCGCATCCAGGCTTCGACAGGTCGTGGCCCACATGCTCCCGAACACATTTGGCCCCGTGATCGTCGTTGTGACCTTGGGAATACCGGTCGCAATCTTCGCCGAGGCCGCACTTGGGTTTATCGGGTTCTCGCTTCCCATCCCCTCCGCCAGTCTCGGAACACTTGTGAACGATGGATACAGCAACTACCGGATCAACGTCTGGGAGCTGCTCGCTCCGGCTGCAGCTATCGCGTTGTTGATGCTCACGTTCACCTTCATCGGCGATGGGCTCCGTGATGCCCTCGACCCGCGCTCTACGCGCTGAGCGCGGCGACCACCAAGAAAAGCGAGAATTGGCCCTCGTGAGGTGGGTTGGTACGCTACGGACCGCGGAACGTTGGAGCGCCCCTGCGGGCCCGATTGTTCGCTTGTGTGGGGCTGTAGCTCAATTGGGAGAGCGCAACACTGGCAGTGTTGAGGTAGAGGGTTCGAATCCCTCCAGCTCCACCAGCTTTTTGAACCTAGAGTTGACGACTAAAGGGCTGCTGATTAGCGGCCAACGACGACGTTGATGGTCAGCCTGAAAGTAACCTTGAAAGAAACCAGCGTCATCCGTTGCTCTCCGCCCGCGGTATTGGCTTCTGACGACAAGACGAACCCTCGCGTGGCGCGAGGATCAGCCAATCATTCGCCCTATTGCTCGCCGACCTACGGCCACCGCTGTCAGGGTGGTTATCTTTAGCGTCCGCTACCGTGCATGGAGCCTTGAAGTTTCTCGCCGCCAATCTGCCACAGAACGCACAAGATCTCCCTGTCTCCTCCAACACTCCAGCTGCTCTGAGTTGGGGAGAACCAAGCATAGTTGAGGTCTGATGATTCCCACTCAATACCCACGAAAGCGTTAAAGGCGGTCAGACACTCGTTCTTGCCGAACTCAAAGAGAACATCTTTGCCCGGGAAAGCGGTGTCAGACCCCGTCGGATAGTCATAATTAGCAAAGACCTCTTTGTCATGGGGACTCGAGCAGGGCACTACATCGAGTGATGCGAACACGTTTTCATCGTCCACCGCTGATTCAAGAACGGAGTGGTTAAAACAGTCTCCTACGAGCAATGCCAGAACGTCGATACTGCCTTCACCGGTAACTTGTCCGGACTCGTCTCGGGTGACCTCTCTCCATGGTTCGTAGCCATCGTCCCTACCACCGCCGCAGGAGGTGAGCAAGAGCGTGCACACCGAGACTAGGGTGACAACTCTTAATGGCACGGAACACTCCCTCCAGTCACGGTAGCTTGGCCTGTGCTTACGAATGCGTCGTGCACGTCTGCCACCTCTGACGGCGCGTTGAGGTCGGCCACCGGCGGTTCGACTTGGGTTGAGGGAGAGACCTTAGCCGCATCCTAGCTCCAGGGCGGGACGTGCAACTCCGCCCACGTTGGGCGTTTACGTTGGCATCCCGGGTTCCTTGCTAGTATTCAGTGATGCTCCGGAACGTTGCCCTTGCGGTCGTGACACTGGTCCTCGCTTCGGCCTGTGGCGGAGGCGGACAGGGAAGCACAGAAACAGCACCGGTGGCTACTCCCACACCTTCATCTACGCCCCAGACCGGGAGCTCTGAGGGCGGAGGTGGACAGGGAAGTACAGAAACAGCACCGGCGACCACTCCCGCACCTTCATCTACGCCCCAGACCGGGAGCCTAGTGAAAGGAACGCAGGTGCGTGGCGTATTCTTTGTAGTTCATGCCGAAACGTCCGGCCACTCGACCGACAGTGAAAGCGTGGAGGAAGAATGGCCCATGCTGAGGGCTCTCATTCAACTGGCTGACCTACACGGCCACAGACTCACGTTGGAATTCCAACCTCAATGGCCGAAATACGCTCTCGCCAACGCGGAGAGCCTGACGGAAATGCGCGGGTGGGAGGCTACGGGTCATGAGATAGCGCTACATCATCACGGAGTGAGTCATGTCGCCTGGGATGGGTACACGAATGCAGTCGGCTACCAGCACCGCGAGGACTACAGGGGGACTGTCGACGACGCTGTCGCCTTGCTGCAGGCGGTTTCTCGGCGTGGCGGACCTGTCACTGCAGGTATGACGGATGAGGACACGGACTGGCACCCGGACCTGGCATACGCCACCGGCGGTAGCGGTCAGGATGGTGGGGGCCTGATGTCCGTACCAATGCTGCAGGAATACCGGGGGACCACGGTGACGCAGGTCTTCTACCAGGGTTACTCTCTCGATCGCTCAATCGAGGCGAGTCTGGATGATATCGAATCCGCCTTGGCGAACGCGAAGTCGGACGAGGTCATAGGGTTCGTGACACATCCTTTCGATTACGTGCGGAATCCCGAGTCGTTCAAAGCACTTTTCGATTTGCTGGCACAGTACGGAGTCACGTTGGACACAGTGGCAACGATTCTCGACGGGGATTAGCCACTGAACTCGGTGGCAACGTCAACATTTCAGAGGACCAGCGTGTACAGGGAGAGCCCGTGGGCGTTGTGAACCTCGGAAATGAAGAGCGGAAGCGAAATCTACCGGTCAGCGAGGTCGATCGTGTCGGTCAGTCGCCAGCCAAGATATGCGAACGTGCTGAAAGGAGCTGCGAAGGCAAAGCCTCTGCCCTTCCACTGGTGCTCTCGGAATTCGGGAACGGGCCGCTCACCGCCAGCGAACTTTGAAACGATGCGCTCTCGATGAGTCTGTCCGAGTCTTCCATGAACTGTCCCGCCTCGCTGTGTCGTGCATGTTTCTTTGTCACGCTCGTACCCGGCAGCAGTGAAGTCTTTGCCACGAAGTTCGGGGTCGATTAGGGCCAACCCGTTAGTAACTGCCTGTACATAGACCTGCTACCTGAGGCGGTTCACTTGAGGGTCGGTAGAACCTCAGATGCGAAGCGGTCCGGCGTGGGGCTCGTGATCCGGAAACGATCGATACCGAGTTCCATCAACGCCCTTACGCGACGGACACATTCGTCGGGCGGGCCAATGACTGCGAATCGCTCGGTGAACTCCGTAGTTAGTTTGCGAGATTGAGGAGAGCCCTCCTGGAAATGTGCGTGCATTTCATATGCGTCGTGGATTTGCTCATAGACTGTCCGGTCACGGTCTGACACCGAGTCGTTCGCTCGGCCATGCATAGCCGTAAATCGCGCCATCGACGCCACCACCCCGCTCAACAGTCGGTGCCCTTCTTCCCGGTCCTCTGTCACAGCCAACGGGACCCAGCAGCCAATGCTGGTCGGACGTGTCACGCTTGCCTCCTCGCGCGCACCGCGTACGACACCGAGCGCCCATTCAACCCGTGCCGGTTCCGCTCCAACGGCTAGGGATGCCGTGTCCGCGTGTCGGGCCGCGATTCCGAGGACCTTTGGCCCGGTGCCCACGATATCTAGCGGTACTGGCGTAATCCCTCTCATCCCCCGACCGAACCGAGCGTCCTCGGGCACCTGTTTTAGCTTGAGCCGGTCGATGGGACGAAAGTGGTTTCCTCCGTCGAGGTCGAGGTCAAACGGCTGAGGTGTGTCCTGGAGGTAATTGCGGAGGCGACTCACGTAGCGCTCAAAAAAGGCGGGCGGCGCGGGTGACATGCCGATGTAGGCGTGCGCCGAGTCGCCCCTTCCGAGGCCGAGCACCGCTCTTCCCCCTGACTCAACTTGTACCGTCTTTATGGAGCCCGCCTGCGATGCTGGCGTGTGAGAGGCTGGCGTGGCTACCCAAGTGCCGAGCTGAATCGTCGACGTCGCAGCTGCAGCGACCGTCAGGCACACGAACGGATCCGCCGCCATTACGGACGCGTAAGGGATCGCGAACCCGTCCCATCCTGCTGCTTCGGCCGCGGCCGCCTGCTTTGCGACCTCAGATGGCATTCCGAGGCCGCTTGTCCAGAACTCCCTGGTCATTTGTCGAACCTCCATTGTAGTGTCTGGGCTTGCGACACTAGCGTTTGCCGGCCTCGGTGGCCAGTGGTCGCCGACGGAGGCGTTCGCTGCCCGCCAGCGAACGTTACCTTTGGCCGAGCCTTCGTGATCGGCATTCGATTCGGGGAAGCTATTGAAATTTGGCGCCCGCATTCCGCATTGGGGGGACTCGGCGTCTCCTGAGGCAATTCTTGCGGTGGCTCGACGGGCCGAACAGCTCGGGTTCGAGAGCCTTTGGCTGGGAGACCATCTCGCGGTACCGACGTCGGACACGAGCAGTGCCAGAGACAAGTTCTATGAAGCGCTGTCGGTGCTCGGATTTCTTGCTGGCGTGACTACTTCTGTGAAACTTGGAACTGGAGTGATCATCATTCCCTATCGGCACCCCGTGTACCTGGCGGGCTCACTCGCAACGGCGGACTGCCTGTCTGGGGGACGGTTGATTTTCGGTGCCTCTAGCGGTTGGATGGAGGAGGAATTCAGGGCCCTCGGTGTGCCATTTCGGAATCGCGGACCTCGCACCGACGAGTACCTTCGAGTGGTCCAGTACCTCTGGGAAACTCCACGACCTCACTCCTTCAGTGGTCGCTTCGTCGACTTCAGAGACATAAAGTATGAGCCGGCCCCGGTTCAGAGGCCGAAGATACCTTTGTGGATCGGCGGGAACAGCCGGGCGGCGATGGAAAGAGCGGTCAAAATGGGGGACGCCTGGTTTCCGCTCCATATCGGCACCGACAGGCTGCGCCGTCGCGTGGACTCCTTCGACGAGGCCTGCCAGAGTCTTGGCCGTGAGCAGCGCCCGCTGCTGGCAATGAACACCAGCGTCGATTTCAAAATCAAAGACGAAGGTGCGAGCTCTGGGCTCTTCGGCTCGGTCGACCGCGTGATGGCCTCGCTTGGGGAGTACAGCGATGCCGGACTCGACTATCTCGTCTCCGACTTTCCCCGGGAAGGAATACCCGAGTTCGTGGAGTCGATGGAGACGTTTGCCGAGCGTGTGATCCCGGCCTTCCGCTAGCTGTCCCCCGGGTTGGAGGAAAGCCTGCGAATGCCAGGTTGAGTGAGAAGCACCGTGAGCGCGGTCACCGCAGTTATCGCGCCGCAGACCGCGAACCACTCTCCGGGTCCGATCAGATCTGCTGCGCCGCCGGCAAGAAGGGCGCCAAAAGGCGCACCACCCATGAATGACAGGGTGTATATGGCCATGACGCGGCCCATGACCGGTGCCGGGGTGTGCGATTGGATCAGTGTCAGGTTCAGATTCATGAAGAACCCGGCGACGATTCCGCCCAGCAGCATCAGCACTATCGTTACGGAATAGAACTCAGACAATCCGACCGCGGCCACAAACACGCCACCGCATACCATCGTGAACACGAACCAGCCGCCGGCGTTCCGGAGCTCCGGAATCGACGCTAACGCAAGTGATCCGGCGATCATTCCAGTTCCGAAGGCAGCGAAGAGCATCGCTGCGCCAAACGCTTCGGCCCCAAGTTTGTCGTTGGCAATCTTGGGCAACAACGCCTGCCAGGGCCCGGTGATGAAGAGTGCCATCACCAGCAGGAGCAAGAAGAGCACCCTGATGCCGGCGGTCTTGACCACGAAGCCGAAGCCTTCAGCGATGTTTCCCCGCAGGCTTCGGGCCTCCTGTGCCGCTCCTGCCGGCGGAGGCACTCGAAGCGGTAGGAGCGTGAACATGCTCGCAAGCAGGAGGACCGTTTGGACAACGAAGCACCCTCCGATTCCCCAGATGGCGATGCTCGCCCCCCCTATTGCCGGGCCAATCATCTGGGAGACATTCATCCCGAGGCTGTTGAGGGTGATGGCGTTCATCAATCGTTCCGGCGGCACGATCGAAGGCACGATTGCCTGACGGACGGGCATTCCGAGAGCGATCCCAACGCCCACTACCAGCGCAAGTCCGGTTGCGGCCGCCACCGACATGAGATCTACGAAGATGAACACGGCCGCCACGGCAGTGACGAGGAGAATCAGCAGCTGGCTTCCAAAAAGAAGCTGCCTGCGGTCCACCCTGTCCGACAAAACACCCGCGGGGATCGAGATGAAAAGTACCGGGATTCCCAGTGCGAAGCTCACAAGTCCGAGTGCCCTGTTGCCTTCGCTTAGCTCCAGCGCGAGCCAAACGAAGGCAAACCGCTGAATCCCTTGGACCAAGGCGAAGCTAAAGGTGTTTACCCAAAGAAGGCTGAAGCTCGGTTCGCGGAAGGCTACGAAAGTCGCCAGCGTCAGGCCGCCACCCCGGGGACGGCCGGGCGTTACTCCCGCTCCCTCGTCGACTTTTGCTTCAGCCACGAGTGCTCAACCCGCCCATAACCGGTTCCGCCTCGTTCGGCCCCCGACCCCTCCCCGACTGGGCAGTCATGCAGGTCGCGGCATGAGCCTAGCTGCCGCTGAGTCGCGCAACAACAGGCGCAAAAGGCTCGAGATTTCCGTCGCTCACCGTCACGTAATTGATCCCGTATTCCTCACGCCTTCGTAGAATCTCGTCGCAGATTTCATCCACAGATCCCATCAGAGCGTGCGGATGACGCTTCATCTCCTCGGGGCTGATCCCGAAGTTTCCAGCCATAGCTGATGCTGCGGCGTCTGCCTGGTCAGTTACGACGGTGAAGTAAGCACCGATTTCAATGTCCATGTTCGCCAGGCGGTCGCCTGCTGCTTCGCGAATCCACGAGATCTTGTGCGCCGTTTTCTCTGCTGTGGAAGTCTTGATGCCATCCGGCCCGATCATTCCGGCTCGGTTGTTGAAGTTCAGGCTTACGATATCCGCTTCGCGGGCTCCGAGCTGGAGCACCTTCTTGCTTCCGCCCCCAACCATGATCGGGGGGTGTGGCTTCTGTATTGGACTGGGCAGCCCCGAGAATCCCTTGACGGTCCAACGCTGACCCTCCACCGACAGGAGAGAACCGCTCGAGTGACCCTTTACGATCTCAATGAGCTCGGCGAGCCTGTCAATTCGTTCCAGCGGCGGGTCGTATGGCACGTCCATCGCTTCGTACTCGCCCCGAAGCCAGCCGGCGCCGAGTCCCAGCTCCAGCCGCCCTCCGGAAAAGAAGTCCAGGGTCGCTGCCTCCTTCGCGAGTACCACCGGGTGGTGGTAGTCAACGCAGAAAACGCGACATCCCACCCGAATTGTGCTGGTTGCCTCGGCCGCCACGGCGATGGCCGGCACGGCCGCCACCTCCTGGGCCGGGTGGCCCGTGGATTCGAGCGCGGGGCCCGGGCCTATGTAATGGTCGGCAAGGTGGAACGTGGAGTATCCGAGGTCTTCTGCTTTTTTCGCCTTTTGACGCCAGTCATCAGCGGATGAGGCTACGAAGGACTGAAGAGCGAACCTGAGTGGTCTGGACAACATGGATCTGCGGCACCTCCGGCGAAGTACGGCAAGGGTAGCCTGCCCGTCTGGCTAACGGGAGCCCCGACTCAGCGCTCATGTGCCGTAGAGAGATCCGGGCAGCTACTACTCGTCGGCATTGCCGCTTTCACTGGCAAAGAAGCGGAGGAGTTCAATCGGCACGGGCATCACGATGGTGCTGTTCTTCTCCGTTGCAATTTCGGACATCGTCTGGAGGAGGCGAAGCTGAAGGGTCATCGGCTCGCGACCCATGACGTTCGCTGCCTCGCTCAAGCGCGCACTCGCTTCGAATTCGCCATTTGCGGCAATAACCTTCGCGCGCCGCTCTCGCTCGGCTTCTGCCTGGCGGGCCATGGCGCGCTGCATCGCTTCTGGCAGCTCTACGTCCTTGACTTCGACGCCGCTGACTTTGATGCCCCAGGGCTCGGTCTGCTCGTCGATGATCCTCTGGAGCTCCTGGTTGATCTTTTCACGCTCGCCGAGGATCTCGTCCAGTTCTGACTGTCCGAGAACTGAACGGAGCGTGGTCTGGGCAATCTGAGACGTAGCCCGCCCGAACTCGGTGACTCGGGTTACGGCCATGGACGGAGAGGTCACCCGGTAGTAAATCACCGCGTTCACCTTCATGGTCACGTTGTCCCGTGTGATTGCCTCCTGTGAGGGGACATCGAGCACGATCGTACGTAGGTCCACGGTCACCATCTTGTCGACGATCGGCAGGAGTAAGAACAGGCCCGGACCCTTGGCCCCTATCAGCCGACCGAGTCTAAAGATGACCCCGCGTTCATACTCTTTGACGATTCGGATGTAGAACGGAAACAGCGGGACCAAGAGGATGGCGCCAAGACCGAGCAGAAACCAGCGGATTAGCTTCGCACCGAACCCGCTTGGTATGTCGATTGGTGGATCGTTGGAACTGGGATTTGAAGTCATTCTTCGTCCTCTCTTGTGACGTGGAGCCGAAGGCCGTCGGCTTTGGTCACTCTCACTCGATCTCCGGTAGTGGCCGCTTCTTTACCTTCCAGAACAGCCTGCCACCGTTCGCCGTCGATGAATACCCATCCGTCGGGTCCGAGGTTGGTTCGCGCGACCGCGAGTCTCCCGACGAGGGTGGGGGCACCTCCATCGGTGCTGCGTCTGATCCAGGCTCCCGCGAGGCTGACAAGTGCGAGCGCCGAAGCGAGAGCGATGGCGCCCACCACGAACACCCAGATGGGCGGGCGTAAGTCGGACGGGGTATCTCGAAACGCAATCACAGTGCCGAGAATCACGGCCACGGTGCCTATCCCCCCGAGGACTCCCCCCGAGACGAACATCTCGCTGATTATCAATACGATCCCAAGAAGAAGGAGCACGAGTCCCACTGCATCGACTGGCAGTACACCAAAGCCGAGGAATCCGAGCGATATGAACATCACGCCTATGGCGCCCGGGATTCCTAGGCCGGGACTCCCTATTTCGATGATGATCGCCAGTACGCCGATCGAGATCAGGAGAGAAGCCAGTGTGGGGTCCGCTACGTAGCCGAGGAACTTCTCCCAGATAGTCATCCCGGTCGACACTCGGGGCGCGTCGTCAAGGCCTGTGAGCGTGGCGCTCACCCCCGGCCGCAATTCAAAGCTCCGCCCTTCTGCTTGGGCCAGAAGATCCTTGATGTCGTTTGCAACGAAGTCTACGACGTTTAACTCGACGGCCTCCGACTGGTTGACTGCGACTGCGTCCCTCACCGCTTCCTCGGCCCAGTCAGCGTTGCGCCCCCTCAACTCGGCAATTCCCCGGATAAAGGCCACAGCATCGTTCTCAACCTTGCGCCCAAGGGCCCCCTCGATGTCGCTGCCATCCAGGTTGATCGCCGAGGCGGCTCCGATCGAGGTGCTCGGTGCCATCGCCGCAATGTGCCCGGCCATTGTGATAAACGTTCCGGCGCTTGCTGCCCGTCCTTCCGGCGGCCAGACATAGACGGCTACCGGTACGTCCGCACGCTCTATGCGCTGAACGATTTCTCGCATCGATGAGTTCAGCCCCCCAGGCGTGTCGAGTCGGATCACGGCCAACTTGGCGTTGCTGTTTTCTGCCCGGCTGATGGCACGGTCGAGGAACCTGTCCATGATCGGGCCAATCGTCCCATCTGCCTCGATCACGTGAACTGCTCCGCTCGGCGAGTCGTCCGAGCACGCGGCAGCCAGGAGCAGTAAGAACCCTGCTGCAATCGAAGCGAGACCGGTCTGCCTCATAATGGTTAAAGGATAGGCCAAACTATCGGGCCGCATCTCTCAACGTTGACTAAGACTGCTGCTAGTCTGGTAAACATCAACGTCTGGGGTGCTTCATGGCGGAAGTGACGGTTAAAGTGCGTGACGATGGCCCATATCTGATTACCGGCGAGGTTGAACTTGCCGATGTCGATGGGAATCAGTTCAAGGTCGAAGGCAGTAATTTCGTGCTCTGCCGTTGCGGAGCCTCAGATAACAAGCCCTTCTGTGACGGCTCCCACAAGAAGGTCGAATTCGATAGCAAGGAACGCGCATAGCTTTCGCCGAGCGCCTCGGGGTCGCTTGGAGACGCTGTCTACGAGAGGTGGCCGTTGGAAGGACTTGTTCTTCGCCGCCCTGCCGTCATCGAGTCGAGCCCGCTTATCCGGTCTTCGCTTACAAACCCCGAGCCCGGGCGCGGGGAACTTCTACTCGAGGTCTCGGCGTGCGCAGTCTGCCGTACAGATCTGCAGTTGGTGGAAGGCGATATAGAGCCACACCGGCTGCCAGTTATCCCTGGCCACCAGGTCGTGGGCAAGGTAGCTGCTGTTGGGGACGGCATCACTAGTTGGTCGGTCGGTCAGCGGGCGGGAGTGGCGTGGCTCGCCGGGACTTGCGGCCGATGTTCGGAGTGCCAACGCGGATTGGAGAACCTCTGTGCAGAGGCCGTGTTCACCGGCTGGGACCGGGATGGTGGCTACGCCGAGCTAACGACGGTCCTGGCAGACTTTGCTCTTCCGATTCCAGCGGACTTCGACGACCTCTCAGCAGCACCGCTTCTCTGTGGTGGCGTCATCGGATACCGCTCGCTTCGGGTTTCAGGAATCGCTCCCGGTGAGCGACTGGGACTCTTTGGCTTTGGGGCCTCGGCGTCCCTCGCCGTCCAGGTGGCTAGGCACTGGGACTGCGAGGTTTTCGTCTGTACGCGATCGAAAAAGGAGCAGGAGAGAGCGCTAGCTCTGGGAGCTGTGTGGTCGGGTGGGTACGAAGACGAAATCCCCGCGCCGCTCGATGCCGCCGTGACCTTCGCCCCGGTGGGCGATGCTGTCGTGAGAGCTCTGAAGGCTCTCGGGAGGGGAAGAACCGTCGCCGTCAATGCCATTCATCTGGACCGGGTTCCGGAATTCTCCTACGAGGATATGTGGTGGGAGCGAAGCATCAGGAGCGTGGCGAACTTCACTCGTGAGGACGCAAACGAGTTCCTCGACCTGGCCGCGTCGATACCAATCCGGACAGCTGTGTCGGAGGTGCCGAGAACCTCGGCAAACGAAGCCTTGGCGCAGCTCAAAGCCGGGGACGCCGATGGGACGCTGGTCCTGACCTGACGTCTGTAGATCTCGCGGCAAAGAAGCCTCCTGTGGCAAGAAGAGCCGACCGCTGAGTAAGATTTGCAGCACCCCACTGCCGAGGAGCAACTGACATGGCGACCGGAGAGTTTTGCAAGTCTGAGAAACAGGGCCACGTGCTCACCGTGACAATCAATAGGCCTGAGGTAATGAACGCGCTGCATGCGCCAGCCAACGCCGAACTCGCGGCAATCTGGGACGAGTTCGCAGAAGACGATGACCTCTGGATCGGTGTACTGACCGGCGAAGGGGAGAGGGCGTTCAGCGCCGGCAACGACCTCAAGTACACCGCCGAGATGTCCCGCCTCGCGCCGGAGGACCGGCCGGTTTCGCGTTGGAATGGTGGCTTTGGTGGCATCACCAATCGTTTTGATCTCTTCAAGCCACTCGTCGCCCGGGTAAACGGGTTCGCGCTCGGCGGAGGCTTCGAGATGGCGATGGCCTGCGACGTCATTGTCGCAGCCGACCACGCCGAACTTGGTCTTCCCGAGCCCTTGCGAGGGCTGATGGCAGGCGCGATGGGAGTGCACCGGTTGCCCAGGCAAATGCCTCTCAAGAATGCGATGGGCTACATGCTGACGGGCCGACATATGTCAGCCGCAAGGGCCTATGAGTTGGGGATTGTGAACGAAGTAGTGTCTCTCTCGGACCTGGATGACGCGGTGGACAGCTGGGTGGGTGACGTCCTCCGCTGTGCCCCGCTGTCGGTCCGCGCTTCAAAGGAGGCCTCAATGCTCGGACTTGATATGTCCCTGCCGAAGGCTGGCTCAACTCATTTCGAGTGGGAGAGTCGGCGTCGGGAGAGCGAGGACGCCGTTGAAGGGCCCAGAGCATTCGCCGAGAAGCGTTCTCCGAACTGGATTGGCCGCTAGTCCGAGTGCCCCGGGTTCGGTCCGGGCTTGACGCGCCCACCGTGCAGTATCGTAAGAAACGATCGCGACGTTTGGCGGACGCCTGCCCGATTGACCACGAGCAGCCCAATACATAGCAGGACGTAGGCGAAGGCGTAAATCACGCGGAACCGCTCGTCGGTGATCAGCAGTTGGGTGGCGAATAGGAGGAAGAGCGCGGTCGCCTCCATGCGTGACATTTTCAGGTTCACGAACACTGCGATCGCGAAAGCGGACTGGGCCGCAGTCAGGAACACCTCTTCCCGCTGTCGGTCGTCTAACGGCAGACCGCCGGTGAGCGAGAAGTCCCCGGCAGAAAGCAGGAACGCGATCGGAAGGGTCCCGATTAGGAGCGTCCACTGGTTCACTTTGGAGGAGATGAGCACG
>MPMF02222219.1_pt1 | contig 39621 bp, 36 predicted proteins | sample 1617271 | NCBI WGS metagenome assembly MPMF02 (sample SAMN05944812, study PRJNA350692) | marine metagenome | biome: marine; feature: ODZ; material: water; isolation source: 120 m water sample prefiltered with 30 um filter, filtered on to 0.2 um... | place: Pacific Ocean | collected 2012-04-09... | reverse complement strand
CTAGAGCAGGTCCGGCGCCATGTCGTCGATCAGCAGGACCGTTTCCGGGTAGAGCGGCTCCGGACGACCGGCGCCCCAGGTAGCGAGGATGGGGATGATCACCAGCCAGGAAAGGAAGCTGCCTCCCACCATGATCGTGGCGACCCGCGGGCCCAGGATGTAGCCGACCCCGAGCAGCGCGCCACTGACGTCGCTGCCGAGTTGCGCCTTCTTCAAGAACGGGATCGAGACCTGGAGTCCGTCCGGCACGGCCCGAATCCAGCCAGTCACGCCTTTGAGTAGTGCGCCAACGCCTAGGCCCAGGAACACGAGTCTGGCACGGGCGCCGCCGGTCTCACTGGCCTTGAGCACCTCGGCGCAGGCGGTGCCCTCGGGATAGGGCAGGGTGCCGTGCTCCCGAACGATCAGGAAGGGCCGCAGTGGGATCATGAACAGCACGCCCAGCAGTCCGCCGCCCATCGCCAGGATCGTGATTTGAAGAAGGCTGGTGTCGAAGCCCAAGAGAAACAGCGCCGGCAGCGTGAAGATCACGCCACTGGCCACCGAGCTCGAGGCGGACCCGACCGTCTGCGACAGGTTGGCTTCGAGCACGCTGCTGCGCACCCCGCCCACCCGCAGGGTCCGAAACAACGCCACCGTCATGACGGCGACCGGGATGGACGTGGAGATGGTCAGGCCGGCTCGTAAACCGAGATACGCGTTGGCCGCGCCAAAGAGGATGCCGAACAGGATGCCGGCGCCGACGGCTTTTGCCGTGGCCTCGGCCGGTGACTCGGTAGGGGAGATGTAGGGCTCAGGAGGCGGCGAATTGGGCCCGCGGGATGGCATGTCCCGATAGCGGCTCGCGACGCGACGCCCGTTCTAGCGAGGCTCCGCCTCAGACCACCCAGATGCCGTCGGCTCCCGCCTCGCTAGGCTACCATTTTTCAATGGCCCCGCTACGCGGGGGGCTAGACCCCCGGGCGGCACGAGAGCAAAGGAAACGCGAACAAAAGTTGACTCACCAGTCCTCATTCGCACCACTCAAGGAGTCTAGCGGAACCGGGTTAGGGTGATGTCGACCACACGCGTGCGTGGTTGGCTACGCCGCCACTGAACCAGGATGGGGCTCTGGTAGCGGCCCTGGGCGACCTGCCCGGTGCCGGGTGTTTCGCGGTCGGAAACCGGCAGACTCACCGAGCGTTTCATGCGCAGAAAATGCCGGGCCGGCGCGCCGAAGAAACGGGAGACGATCTGCTCCACGACCGAGTCGCTGAGCCTGAGGGCGTCGACGAGCTCGTTGAACACCCGGACCATGTCGTACTTCGCGTAGCCGATCGTCTTGTTCGGTATTGCCAGCGGATCGGCAAGCAGATGCCGGCTCTTCTCGGCCATGAACCGCAGCGGGTCGCGGAGCACTTCGGCGAGGTCGTGACGCATCAGCAACGTTTCGTATTCGTTGACCGTCAGCCCGGCCTGGTCTTCCCCGGCTGCCAGGGACAGCTGGAGGCGGCCCATGGTGACCCCGTGCCGCTCAATGAGCTCTTGACAGCGTTCGTAGATGCCAAAGCGCGGATCCTTCAAACTGACGGAGTCGACGGGGTGTGCCGACATCGGCACCGCCACGCGGTCCCGCGCCACTTCCTCCTCGCTGTTGAAGCCGAGGGCCGTCGTGACGCGCTGCCGCGGGCGCCCTTTGTTCACACCGTCCAGATCGATGAAGTAGACCGGCTCATTCGCCCGGGGGCGGTAGGTGACGCAGCTGCGCAGCCCGGCGCTGATGAAGGCCAGGTGCGAGTCGGCGTTGCTCGGTTCCACCTGACGCTCGGCTTCGGACAACTCCTCGCGCAGATGCATTTCGTCGTGTTTGTATCCGGCTCCTTCCGGAAACACATTGCGGAAGAAGGTCAGATACGGGGCGAGACCGTTGCGAGTCTTGTTCAAACGAGCTGCGAGGCTCTGGTCGAGATAGCCGGCCGTCGTGTGGAACGAGCAGTAGAGGGCTCGCGGGAAGGACTCGAGCAGGTCGCCGTGTGTCTCCGCGATGCGGCGACGGACGTCGACGAGGTCCACCCGGGCACGAGGGCTAATCTCGAGTGCAACTTCAATCGGTGAAACCGCCATTAAGCCCGGTATTGTAACCCAAGATACGAGCCCAGCCAGGTTTTCTTCATGCTCGGCCCCCTTCCGCCCTGGTGCCGGTGCGCCCGATCCGCAGGGCGCCGCATGTCGAACCGCTGCTCGCTGTTCAACTGCTCAGACAGCGGTGATTGTTCTTCGCGTTTTCCACGTTGGCATGGATGTCGAGTAGGATCTCCAGCATCGCGGTGCCAAAAAAGTAACGCCCATGAGACTGACCTCCAGTATCACTCTCGGCCTCCTCCTGTGGTTGACGACACCCCAGGCGACGGTGGCGCAACAGTGGCCAAAATTTCGTGGGGGGAACGCGGGGAATGTCGCCGACGATCTGACGTTGCCCGACACGTGGGGTGAGACCGAGAACATCGCGTGGAAGATCGACATCCCCGGACTGAGTTGGAGCTCGCCCATCGTCTGGGACGACCATGTCTTCGTTACGACCGCGATCAGCGCCGCCGATGATGAGGTCCAGCCGATTCCGGGGCTCTACGACCCAGGTGAGCACAACGGCTCGGTCCCGGCCAGTGGTGAGCATCGGTGGATGGTCTACGACATCGACTTCGACACCGGGGCGGTTCGGTGGGCGCGTGAGCTGTTCCGCGGAGTGCCGACGATCGCGCGCCATCTCAAGAACAGCTTCGCGTCGGAGACTCCGGTCACCGACGGCACACAGCTCTATGTCTACTTTGGCGCGATCGGACTGATTGCCGCCCTGGATTTCGATGGGGGAGAGCTCTGGCGGAAGGAAATCGGAACGTTCAATACGATGCAGGAGATGGCTACGGCTTCGTCTCCCGCACTCCACAAAGACCGGCTGTATGTCCTCAACGACAACACCACCCGGTCGTTTCTCACCGCGCTCGACACGGCGACCGGCGACGAGGTCTGGCAGGTTGACCGGCAGGAACCGGGACACACGTGGGCGACACCGCTGGTCTGGGAGAACCGGTTGCGCACCGAAATCGTGACGTCGGCTACCGGCCGGGTGCGGTCGTACGGCCTCGATGGCAGTCTGTTGTGGGAGCTGAGCGGTATGTCGTTGTTGACCATTCCGAGTCCGTTCACCAGCCATGGACTGGTCTACATCAGCTCTGGGTACCCGGGCGGTGCGCTCCGACCGGTCTACGCGATCCAGCCGGGCGCGGCCGGCGACATCTCGGTGTACGAGGAGGTGGCCAGCGGTCTGCAGGAGGGATTTCCAGGCACGCGCCGGTACTCGCAGGACGACCACGTCGTCTGGTCCTATCCTCTGCTCGGCACCTACAACACGACCGCGCTCGTGTATGGCGACATCTATTACACGCTGCTCGATCGTGGCTTTCTGACGGCGCACGACGCGGCGACCGGAGAGGAGGTCTACGGGCGGCAGCGGCTGGAGATCGGCAACGGCTTTACCGCTTCGCCGTGGGGCTACAACGGCAAGATCTTCCTGTTGAGCGAGGACGGCGACACGTTCGTGGTGCAAGCGGGACCGGAGTTCGAGATCCTCCACAAGAACTCGCTGAATGAAATGTCGCTCGCGACGCCAGCGGTGGCGCGCGGCAGCTTGATTCTTCGCACCCAGTCGAAGCTGTACCGTATTGCCCGGCGCTGAGGGAATCAGATGTTGAGCGTCTTCGAGAGCTGGCTCGTCGGTCGGAGTGTCGAAGCGGGCATTGCCGAGATTGTGGCGGTCGGCACCGGGATTCTCGTGGTGCTCGTCCTCGCGGTCATCGCCGACCTCGTGGCGAAGCGGGTGCTGCTGCGTGCCGTGGTCGGTCTGTCCAGACGCACCGAGACCAACTGGGACGACGCGGTGATCAAGCGCCGGGTGTTTCACCGCCTTGCCCACATTGCGCCGGCGCTGGTGACCTATTCGTCGGCCTCGTCAGTGCTCGCGACGGCCGTGTCGGCGACGGCGCTCGTCAAAGCCGCGTGTCTGCTCTACATGATCGTCGTCGTCGTGTTGGTGCTCGATGGGCTGCTCAATGCCACGGTCGACATCGTGCGCAGCTCCAGGTTCGGCCGTGGGTTGCCGGTGACGAGCTTCGCGCAGGTGGCGAAGCTCGTGCTGTACGGCGTGGCGATCATCGCTGCCCTCTCGATCGTCCTCGGCGAGTCGCCGGCGTTGTTGTTGAGCGGTCTCGGCGCGATGACCGCGGTGCTGATGCTCGTCTTCAAGGACGCGATCCTGGGGTTCGTTGCGGGAATCCAGCTGTCGGCCAACCAGATGGTGACCCCCGGCGACTGGATCGAGATGCCCAAGTACGGCGCCGACGGCGACGTGCTGGAGGTGGCGCTGACCACGGTCAAGGTTCAGAACTTCGACAAGACCATCACGACGATCCCCACCTCTGCCCTGATCAACGAGTCGTTCAAGAACTGGCGTGGGATGTCGGAGTCCGGAGGGCGACGAATCAAGCGGGCGATCAAGATTGACATGAACTCGATCAAGTTCTGCGATGAGGCCATGTTGGTGCGTCTGTCGAAGATTCACTACATGGCCGACTATCTCGAGCAGAAACGGGTCGAGATCGAGACATGGAACACCCGGCACGCGGGAGAGACGTCGACCACATTGCATCCACGACGGTTGACGAACATCGGCACCTTTCGGGCCTATGTCGTGGCGTATCTCCGACACCACCCAAAGATTCATCCGGAGATGACCTTCCTGGTGCGACAGCTGGCGCCGACCGAGCATGGCCTGCCGATCGAGATCTACGTCTTCAGCACCGACCAGAACTGGATCAACTATGAGGGGATTCAGTCGGACATCTTCGACCATCTGCTGTCGGTGGCACCCGAGTTCGACCTCCGCATCTATCAGATCCCGTGACGCGGGCTGCCGCCCGGGCTCCGCGTGGGTCCCGCCACAATCTGCCGGAGCATGTTGGGAGTGTGCAGCGGAGAGGTCCGGTAGGATCGAACCGGGTTACAATGGCGAGTCCAGCGCGACAGCACCGATGCGGCCGTTTCGCGCTGAACCGACTGGTCTGATGGGACGTGCACCGCGTTCCGACGTTGATTCGACGTCAATGGTTGTTGAACAGACGGGTCCGACATTTGCCTCTCCTGCGGGTGAAGCGAAGCTCGTGCATGGTGTCAAAGGAGAGACGAATGGGACCGACGGCGGTTGAAATGGGTCACGTATTCGACGACGCGTTGCAGGCAGGCCGTGAACCGTTCAAGGTGGCGGATCTGTCGCTGGCGGCGTTTGGACGCAACGAGATCCGGCTTGCCGAGCAGGAGATGCCTGGACTGATGGCGCTGCGCGCCGAGTACGCGGGGCAGTTGCCGTTGCGGGGTGCGCGCATCATGGGCAGTCTGCACATGACGGTGCAGACGGCCGTGCTCATCGAGACGCTCGACGCGTTGGGGGCCGACGTGCGCTGGGTCTCGTGCAATATCTTCTCGACACAGGACCATGCGGCGGCGGCAGTCGCCGTAGGGCGCCCCGAGACCGGCGGCACGGAGGACGATCCAAAAGGCATCCCTGTCTTCGCCTGGAAAGGCGAAACGCTCACCGACTACTGGTGGTGCACCAACGAGGCGCTGGTCTGGCCCGATGGCGGCGGACCGTCACTGATCGTAGACGATGGCGGCGACGCGACCCTGCTGATCCACAAGGGGTTCGAGTTCGAGAAGATCGGCGAAGTGCCCGGATTCGACTCGGAGACCGAGCCAGAGGAGTGGGGGGTCATTCTCGACCTGCTACGCAACATCCAGGCGAGGGACATGAGCCACTGGCAGCGGATCAGCCCGGCCATCCGCGGGGTCAGTGAGGAAACCACCACCGGGGTCCATCGGCTCTACGAGATGATGGAGGCCGGCACGCTGTTGTTTCCGGCGATCAACGTCAACGACTCGGTGACCAAGAGCAAGTTCGACAACGTTTATGGGTGTCGCCACTCGCTGCCGGACGGCCTGGCCCGGGCGACCGACGTGATGCTCGGCGGCAAGGTAGCGGTTGTCTGCGGTTTCGGCGAGGTGGGCAAAGGGTGTGCCCAGGCGCTGCGTGGCCAGGGTTGCCGCGTGGTGGTCACCGAGATCGACCCGATCTGCGCGTTGCAGGCGGCGATGGAGGGGTATGAAGTCAACACCCTCGAGGCGACGCTCGCCAGCGCCGATATCTTCGTCACGACCACCGGCAACAAGGACATCATTTCGGCTGACCAGATGGCCCGCATGAAGGACAAGGCGATCGTCGGCAACATCGGGCACTTCGACAACGAGATCGACATGGCTGGGCTCAAGAAGACGCCTGGTATCCACCATGTGAACATCAAGCCGCAGTACGACGAGTGGCAGTTTCCCGACGGGCACAGCGTGATGGTGCTCGCCGAGGGCCGACTCCTGAATCTCGGATGCGCGACCGGACATCCGAGCTTTGTGATGTCCGCCTCGTTCACCAACCAGGTGCTTGCGCAGATCGCCCTGCAGAACAACACCGGCGAGTACGAGAAGAAGGTCTACATGCTGCCGAAGCAGCTCGACGAAAAGGTGGCGCGGTTGCATCTGGACCATCTGGGCGTGAAGTTGACCACCTTGACGAAAGAGCAGGCCGACTATATCGGGGTCAAGGTCGATGGCCCGTACAAGCCAGAACATTATCGCTATTAGGCTTCCCGCAAGCGCGGCCTCGTGTTTGTGACTCACTCGGTCCCGATGCGGGCGTCGACCAAAGACCACCTGACGGCATGGAGCACAGCGCGTGACGCATTGGCGCCGGGCGTTCGACATCGGCGGTCTCAGCGCCCTGGTTCTTGCCTACCCCCTCTTTGACGTTCTGTCGCGGAGCCCTGAATTCTTCGTAGCTCGCAACAGCACGACCGCCCACGTGCTGTCGCTCGTCGGTATCTTCTGCCTTGTCGTCCCCGCCATGCTATTTGGTGTGGCGCAGGCCATGGTGCGAATACGGACCGGCGCGGGAAACTTGGTCCATGAGGCGATTGTCACTACGTTGGTCATTGGCATGGTCATGACCTGGTTGAATCGCGTCGATGGCCTCGCTGTCTGGCCAATTGTGCTGCTGGCCGCGGGGGCTGGCCTTCTGTTTTCGGTCGGATACCGTCGCGCGCTTCCGGTCCAGCTGTTCGTCACTGCCCTGAGCCCAGCGGTCGTCGTAGTGCCGGTGTGGTTCTTGCTGAACGGCGGTGTCCGAGACGCGCTTATCCCGATCGCCGACACCGCGGTGACGGTGGAGTTCGGCGAGGCCCCTCCCATTGTGTTCGTCGTACTCGACGAGTTTCCGCTGAATAGCTTGCTCGACGAGAACCACGCCATCGACGCTGGCCGCTATCCCAACTTTGCCGCCTTCGCTCAACGCAGCTATTGGTTTCGCAATGCGACGACCGTGTCCTCGGAGACGATGTGGGCCGTTCCCGCCATAGTTTCCGGCATCTACCCCTTCGAGCGAGGCTCCGTGCCATCGCGCCGCTACTACCCGAACAATCTCTTCACAGTTCTGAGCCAACAATATGAGATGACGGTGTTCGGCCGTTTTCTCCAGCTGTGTCCGGCCTCCAGCTGTGCCCACGACCGGGCGGTGCCGGGAGAGTCGGTTGGCAGGCTGGTCGCGGATTCGATAGTCGTCCTAGCACACATTCTCCTCCCGGAGCCATTGACACGAAGCCTCCCGACGATTGTCGGCGATTGGGTAGGATTGGCGCGCGCGCAGGCGAGGCGTGGAGCCAACGGGAACGCGGAGTCGAATCGCCGGGATGCGGAGTTTGAGCGGTTTCTTACAGCAATCGAGAAAGGCAAAGACGCACGCCTCTACTTCCTCCATAGCCTCCTGCCTCACATGCCGTTCGAGTATGTACCGTCTGGCCGCCGCTATCGGGCGCCGGATTATCAGGGCCGGGAGGTCGAAGGGAAGCGGCTCTTTGAAGCGAGTGATCCAGGATTCGTCAACGCTCAATACCAACGCCATCTGCTTCAGGTGGGTTTCGTCGACCGCCTCATCGGAGGGCTCATGGAGCGTTTGCGGGAGCAAGAGCTGTTCGATGACGCTTTGATTATCGTGACATCTGACCACGGGGCCAGCTACCTGCCCGGGCTTCCGAGGCGTGTCCTAACCGAACAAAACGCCTCTGACATTGCGTTGGTGCCACTCTTTGTCAAGCTTCCGGGCCAGGAGATCGGCGTCGTCAGCGACCGGAACGCCCAGACGATCGATATTCTGCCCACGATTGCCGATGTCCTGTCGATTAAGCTCCCGTTCGTGGTTGACGGTCAATCGTTGTTGGAGGGGCCCGGTCCTGGTCGCGGGAGCAAGTCATTCGTTCAGCGCAGTTTGAACAGAGTCGCGGTTGAGACGCTTGGCGATGTCAGCACACGGAGCTCGGCAAGCGTACGGCGCAAAGTGGCAATATTCGGCACGTATTCAGACTCCCGTCTCTACGGCGTGGGTCACTCAGCCCGGTTGTTGGGGATGATGGCATCGGCGATGGCCGTGACTCGCCCGAGTGGTGTGTCACTCGCCTCCAACAACTTCCAGTCCTTCGACACGGTTGTACGATCTGGAGCGGAGCTACCCTTGTACGCGACCGGGGTGCTCGACACGCAGCGAGACGAGCCGGTCCAGCTCGCTATCGCCCTCAATGACGTGATTGTCGGGACGGCCGAATCTTATCGGCAGGACGGTGGGTGGGGGTTTGCCGCGATGCTGGCGGACGATGGGTTGCGCGAAGGTCCCAACGACGTGAGACTTTTTACCATCGACGAAGTTGAGGGAAACACCGCACTGAGGCCGGTCGCCTCTTCCGATGGCCAAAAGTAACTCGCTGGCTCTGAGCGGAGCGCCATAGGGGCGATCACGGTGAAGGCAGCGTGTGTAGCGAGCGGAGACCCCGGGTGCACAAGCTGTTGCTCAGATCACTCGCAGGCGTCACTCTGGGCCTGCTGCTCGTATCGGTCGCGTGCTCCGGGCCGGAACCTGTCGCCGTTCCCTCATTCGAGGTCGATCCGAGTCTTGCGCCGATAGGCAGTCCCGTCGAGGCCACCTTGACCTTCTCGGTGCTCCCGAATGCCAGTTTCGACGAGGAGTATGCAGTCTTCCTGCATTTTCTGAATGACGATGGCGAGGTGATGTGGGCGACTGACCATTACCCTCCGATACCGACTACCGAGTGGAAGCCCGGGGAGACGATCGCATACACGCGACCGATCATGGTGCCTTTGTGCCCATATGTGGGGGATGCCAACGTTCACATCGGCTTGTACTCCGTCGACAGCGGCACGCGGCTGCCGCTCGAGGGTGATGAGGGTGGCCGATTGGCGTACCGCGTCGGTGGGCTCAGGCTACTTCCGCCGATGGAGAACATCCGGTTCTCATTCATATCGGGCTGGCATCTTCTCGAGCACGATTCGACATGCGTGCAGTGGCGTTGGTCCGAGAAGGTCGGTGTCATCTCGTTCGACAATCCGAGGCGGGATTCGCAGATATACCTGAACTTGGATAACGGGATGGTGTTGGGCGGCGAACCACGAACGTTGGTTGTCTCAGTCGGTGACCGACCTGTCGTCCGCATCGAGGTCGTGCCGGGAAATGTGGTCCATCAGATTCCACTCGGTGCCTCGCTCCTTGGAGACACGGATTCGGTCGAGTTGCGGCTCGAAGTCGACCGTACAATCGTCCCCGCTGAGATGCCGCGCTTGGACAACCCGGACACCCGGGTGCTCGGTGTGAGGGTGCTTGGGGCGTACCTGGCGGTCGCAACAAGAGAGTAACGCCGGCGTGTGTCACCGACGAGGGGCGGATCATCAGGCCACGCTCAATTGTGCCAGGAACGCCTCCAACTTGGCCATGACCGTGGGCCAGCGATACTCGCGCTGGACGTAACATGTTCCCTGAGTGCCGAGGACGGATGCCTGTTCCGGCTTCCGCATGAAGAAATCGAGAGCCTCGCAAAATTCCAGAAAGTCGCAGTAATAGAGACCGCCGTTGGCACGGATGGTTTGGCCGCGGAGGACATCGCAGCGGCCGTTGACGAGCACCGGCAGGCCGACGTTCCAGGCCTCGAGCACCACCATGCACAGGCTTTCGTAGAGCGACGGGGCGACGAGGACACGGGCCCCTGACATCAAGTTGGCCCGCGTCGTGTCGCTGACGAAGCCCAGGGGGGTAATTTTGGGGTGCGTCGGAATCTCCATGGCCGCCTGGCCTGCGAGAACGAGGTGCGGGGCGTCGTCCCGAGTCGAGGCGTACGCGGTAAAGTAATCGAACAGGCTGCGGCAGCCTTTATTTGGGTCGAGGCGGCCGAGGTAGAGGATGTAGGGCGCCGTGACCCCGAGACCCGCGAGGACCCCCGAAATGTGCCCGGGCGCGCCCGGGGCCGGTGCAATGCCGGCGCCGATCACGCAGGAGGGTGGCAACGCGCCCTCACACCTGTCTTCGACCAGTGTCTGCTCTTCCGGTGTCAGAAAGAGGTAGCCACGCGGGAGCCGAAAGAACTCGCCGAGCACCTCCATCCGGATCGCCCAGTCTCGCTCGGCAGTCGGGACCAAGACGGCGCGGTCGGCGACGAGCGGTAGGCCGTCCCAGGTCTGCCAATACCGAAACGTCCAAAAGAGGATGAGGTCGTATTCATCGCCATGGTCCTCGAGGTAATTGTGCAGCCCGGGCGTCACCGGCCCGTTCTCTTCGAACCACGCCCGTTCTTCGTGGCGCTGGGCAGTGCCGGCCCAGACGCGTTCAGAGATCTCGCGGAGCGCCTGCGGTCGCCGTGGCCGTGCTTCGAACCTCAAGACGCTGACTTTCGCGTCGCGGTCTTCGCCAGCCGGATAGTGATTTTCCCACGTGAGATAGTCGCGGGCGCAGCTAGCTAGGGCGGTAACCTCGTGGTTGTCGCTGAGCCGCTGGGCGAGCGATCGGCAGTGAGCCTCGGCGCCGCCGGAAAAGCCCTCGCCATACCGCTGTACGACGAGCGCCAGCTTCAAACGTCAGCCCCGGTCGCCGTGGAGATGTCGTTGCGCAACACCGCGAGTTCGTGCCGCCGGCGGGCGTTCTCGAGCACCAGTGCCCTCAAGCAGCTGAGAAGAAAATCGTTGAGCTCCTTCTGTCGCCGAAAGTTTTGAGTGCTGTAGTCCAGCACCCAGCCGACCAGCGGCATGCCGATTGCGCGCTTGAGGAAGACGAGGATCGGCCCGATGAACGGACGGTGGCTCGAGATACGGAACTTCGGACGCAGCTCCCAGTCCTCGGGATCGAAGGTGAGCGTCTTGACGAGGTCGTGGTCCTCCAAGAGTTCGCGCAACAGCACATGTGTCGGTAGCGGAACATAGTCGGCAATGGTGTCGGAGCCCTGCAGTTTCTCCCGAAGATCGCGGCGCACCTGCTGCATCAGGTCTTCAGTTCGGAGTCCCATTGGTAAAGATTACATCACCGAAATGGGACTGGTCTCCGATCCGACTCCGTCCGCCAGCGTTGTCGACGACTATGAGCTGCGGATGGCCCGCTCCGCGTAGTGGTTCCAGCCAAACACCTGCTTGAGGGCCATGACGAAATCGAATCCACCCTGCGTGCTGGCGGTCAAGGCCAGGTTGAACTGGGCCGGAAAGACCGCGTGACCCTCGAACTCCTCGTTCCAGGACCCCACCGAATAAAGCGGCGCCGGCAACGCGGGGGTGCCGACGGCACCAGGCCACTCATTGGGCAGATAGGTTTCAGAGTAAAAGCGAGTCAACAGCTTTACGAAGTCGGCATATGCCTGGCGGTTCGCGCTCAGGATCGGCAGGCCATGTTTCGCGAATCCGCCGGCCAGGCTGGGGATGATGAGAAGACGGTTGCCGGTGAATCGGCTCTTGAGTCCATGGACTGCCTGGGTGGCTCGGGTGAGACGGAAGCGTTGCAACGCACCGTAGAGCTCGGTCATTGCAAACGGCGGCGCGCTCGATTTCAGATTCGCGCCGTGATAAGCGTAAATCGCGTCGAAGTTGATTGCGCGGCTCACGCGGTCCGGCGAAGGAGTCAAGGTGGATGCCATCTGCAACAACTCTTCCCCGACCAGATATGGGTACTCCCCATACACGGCTCTGAACGTCTCGCGCGCTTCGTCGACGACGGCGGCCATCTGCTCGAACTCCGTGGTGTCTGCCGGGTTGAGTCCCCATGAATGGGACGCAAAGATGAAGACGACCGGGCGACCGTCGAGCAGGAACACCCGTGTTGGATACTGGTCCCGTGCTTCAACGAGTGTCTTCGCCATCGCGCCAAAATCGGACAGGACCTGGAATTGCACCCGCGACGACCGGAAATCTGCGCGACCGCCGGTCTGTGGCAACGCCAGGATGCTCTCGTAGAGCAACGCGACATACCGCGTCGCGGCGTTCGCCGCCGCGAAATAGCCTGACCGGTAGTTCGACAGGACACTCGAGCTCGCCCGCGTCGGGATCCAGCTGAGGGCGTCGACGGTGATGCCGAACTCGTTCTTGAGCCGGTTGAACCCCTCTTCCACCTGCGGGTTTCTTGAAAGGTAGTTGCCGCCCAGATACCGGGCTGTTTGCAACAACAGTGGTCGACGGAGTCGGTCATACCATCCGTAGTGCCAGGCCACCGTGATCGGACGGGGAGCGTTCACGAGCACGCCGTCGTCCAGCAGGCCGATTGTGCGCGACACCGCATCGACTGCATCCTGGTCGATTCCAGCGCGACCGAAAACGTCGGCTCGAAAGTCGAATCCCCGATTGGGCTCGAGCGCGAACCCCCGCGATGTAAAAAGCGCACCCCGCATTAGCTGGGTGTCATCCGAGCCGAGCAGCCCGTTGCCGTTGATGTCGGCGACATACGGTGGAAGGATTACCGAAGGCGAGGTCTGAGCACGTAGCCCTCCCCCCATGGCTCCAGCCAGGCCGAGGGTGCCGACACGCAGGAACGAGCGCCGATCGAGGTCTGTCATTGTGTGGCTAGTAGCCGCTCCCGATGGTCGCCGTTCGCCATTGTCTGTAAATCACTCCGCTGGGCATTCTACTCGCGCTCGGCCGTGGCGTGATACAGGATCCGTGTGCCGGATGCCAACGATTGGCGCCTGACAGTCCCAAAGTGCCGCGCCAATGCCGCTTCCATAGCGTCAGGGGAGTAGTCGAAGTCCTGATCGGCCCTGTGACGAAGCAGTTGGCGCACCATGGGGTCATCGCGGCCAACGAACTCGATCACGAGTTCCGCCCCGAAACCGGCCAGCCACCCAATCAGCTCATCGAGCGGAATGTTGCGGCCGATGACGAGATGGTGCATGAGGGCGAGACAGAGGATGAGATCGGGCGCCCCGCGTTCGTTCAGCGGACGCCGCTCCAGACCACGCCAGCCGAGGCCCGGCGATGGGTCCGCGCAGTCGGAGATCAGCGGCAAAATGTTGGTGCAGCCCTCCGCTTGGAGGGTCTGATACAGGCGATCGATCACCACATGATCGGTGTCGATCGCGAGCACGTAGTCCGCGTGCTCGCTGGCTAGACGCGAGTAGATACCCGTATTGCACCCGAGATCCCAGACCCTATGCCATCGGCGGGGAGTCAAAGCCTGTGTCACGAAGGCGACTTTGTCCCTGAGCTCGTCCGATTGGTAGGTATGGGTGTGCTGGTAGTTCGACCATGTCGACCGCGTTCGCTTCCAGCGCAGTCCCTCGACGAGACGGCGCAAACGGGCCACGTTATGTTTGATGAGCTCGGCGTCGAAACCGGCGGCACGAAGATCCGCTCGGATGTCGCGAACGGAGCCTTCATACCGGGATTGCGCTTTCGCCTGCAGGTAGACATGCGTCAGGACGCCGGGTCGGAGATAATCCTGTGCTCTGAGCATCGACCGGACCTGTTCGGCTTCGATGCCGTCGAGACTCCCCCGTAGCCAAGGATGAAATGAAACGTTTCTGTAGGCCTGGAGCAGAAGAGGGTAGAGAAACAGCTTGCAGAACTGACGATAGCCCATCCACGGCTCACCGGCGTGATACGCGGTGAATGACCCAATGTCGATAAACGTGGGGTGCGGGCCCACCCACTGGATGTTGAAGGGAGTCGCGTCCTTCAGGGTCATGCCCTCCTCGAGCGCCGCGAGCGTCACGTCCAGTTGCAGGAGCGCCGCGTCTCGGAGCATGCTGAAGGGCCATTCGTACGGGTAGGACACCAACGGGACTGTCTCGTGTTTCAAGACAGCGGCCCATTTCGCGTCCAACGCGGGTAACCCGGCTCGGTCGCGGACTTGCTCGGTCGGGATTACACGGTGCTCGGCCGTCAGGCGCTTGAAGAAACTGGTTGAGGCGAGCTGTTCCCAGTCCGAGAGCGCGCGGAGGGTCAGGCAGCGGAAGACCGCGCCATCGTGACGAAAGACCTTCGTGTCGGGATCGCGGAAGGATCCGGGCTCAAATCTGGGGCCTACCGTCGGGATCCGCATCGGTGCGGAGCCTAGCGGTCGTCGCTCCCGAGGCCTTTCCGGCGGAACAAGGATGTGATCCGACGCCAGTACAGCTTGCCGACCACGCCGACGGCCGCGAAGCCACCCAGCAAGATCTGGAGCAGCATGCTGCCGGCGCCAGGGTCTAGGTATGCGTCGACAGGGGCTTCGAGCAAAACCCATGCGATCAGCACGAGTAGGAGCGATGATTCCCCGTTCCTCATGTCGTTGTCCTGTTGGAGGTGCCCCCCCCAGCGCCCCGCCTATCGATGCTTCGCCTATATGTCGTCTGCAGCGGCGACTTTCACCACGGGCTACTCGGCTAGGTTACCAGATAAGGGTCCCTCGAGCGACAGCCCAAAGGCGACGGGTCCCCGGCTCGTCAGTCTGTTCCTAGGATGAGGCGGCCCAGCCGGCGCAGCGTCTCCATGTCGTGTACCTCGTCTGGGAGCAACGGCACCCTCACCCGTGGCAGCCGGCTGAAGACCCGGTCGATCTCCTCGAGATAGCGGGTTTCCTGTCGCCGACGCGCATCGAGAAACGCGCCGTCGGCCTCGGTGGGCAGGACACGGTTGACGACGAGCCCGGTGACCGGCACCGAGAACCGCGTCAACGTATCGTGCGCTTTGATCGTTTCGAGTACGGACAGGCGGTCCGGGTTCAGCACCAGGAGGAATGACGACGCGTCGGCGTCGAGCAGCAGCTCGCGGGCGCGCACGAACTTTCGGCGTCGCGTCTGGAGCAGCTCGTTGAGCTGCGCATCCCGGCTGCCCTCGTCGTGGTCCGCCGCCGACTCTATCAGCGAGAGATCGTCGCCCTTCACCCGGCCGCCCCCGAGATGACGCAGGGCCGATCCGAGCCGGGCCGACCGCTTACGATGACCGAGCAGGCCGTCGGTCCACGCGGCCATCACTTCCGGCAGCGACAGCAGCCGGATGGTGTGACCGGTTGGCGCGGTGTCGAAGATCACCTGGTCGTACTGGTCGCCGGCAAGCGCCATGACGTCGGCGACACGCTCGAGCATGGCCGCTTCCATCGTTCCCGGCGCCTGCCGCGCCAGGTCGAGCTGTCGGTCGATCTCGGCGAATGAACGGGGATGGACCAGACGCCGCATGCGCGCCTTGACCGCCTCCAGGTGTTCGTCCGCCTGCCGGTCCGGGTCGATCTCGAGCGCCCACAGCGAGGCGGTCAGTGCGGTATTCTGGTTCCCGATCGGTCGGCCGAACAGGTCCCCCAGCGAGTGCGCCGGGTCGGTGGAGACGAGCAGACAGCGCCGGGCGGGCTCGGCGGCGACGAGCGCCAGCGCCGCCGCCGTGGTCGTCTTGCCGACTCCACCCTTGCCGCCCACAAAGAGCAGCCGTCGCGTCAGTACTTCGCTCAGCATTTCTTAGCCGGGGCCTCGCCCCGGACCCCACGCGGGTACTTCGCGGGGACCCCAAGGCCCCGCGGCGCGGAGCGGGGCGTCGGGCCCCCGCGAGCGTCCGCGTGGGGTCCGGGGCGCAACCCCGTCCAAGGATGCTGAAGCAACGCCGTCCAGACGGACGCCTCGCCAGGAAACCTCAGCAGCAGCGGAACCCGTCGAGGGGCGAGTGTTCCAATCCCTGACGGCGGTGCCAGTCGTGGAACCGCTCGAGCAGCAACGGCTGGAGCTCGAGCGTGTAGTACGCCGCCGGGTTGGGAACACCCATCAGCTCGGCGAAGACAAAGAGCATGAACAGGTCATCCTCCTCGCGCTTGGCCCGCGCCAGGGCGCCGCGATAGGGCGCGACGTAGAACTCCTCGAGGAGCGCTTTCAGCCGGGCGAGACGGCTGCCCTCATTGCCCACCGTGCTAGCTCGCGGCCGCGGCGGTGGCCGCTGCCGCGCGCCGCTCGCGCATGAACGCCGAACTGGCTTCCAGCATGACGAAGACCGCCGCGACGACGATCAGCAGGTCGATGAACACCAGCAGGTAGTTGCCGTCGGTGTAGAAGTGCCAGAGCTCATAGAGCGCACTGAAGAACGCCATGGTCGTCACGAACACCATCGGGATCAGTGTGTAGCGGGCGGGTCTCCCGAGCTTGACGAGGATGACGCTGATGACGAGGAGGATCAGCCCGGCGAGGAGCTGGTTCGTGGTGCCGAACAGCGGCCAGATGATCATGCCGCCCGTGCCGTCTGCGCCGCCCGCGCCGAACGCGAGCGCCAGACAGCAGCTGACCGCGACGAGGGTGGCGACGTGGCCGTTTCGCAGCGGGGCGATGTTGTAAATCGACCCCCACTCCTGCACGATGTAACGTTGCAGCCTGACCCCGGTGTCCATCGTCGTGCCGGCGAACAGCACCAGCATGACAGCGAGAAGCGTTTGCATGAAGCCGAGCGGCAGGCCGAGGCCGTTGGAGGCAATCTGAGCGCCGCCCTCGACGAATGCGGCGACCGCGACCCCCGCGCCGTTGTACTCCGAGTACATCGTCTGCCAGTCGCCGAGGGTGGCGAACCCGGCCGTGGCCGCGATGATCGCCACCAGCGCCAGCGAGCCTTCCCCGGCAGAGCCGAGGTAGCCGATGAACCGGGCGTCAGGCTCGGTGTTGAGCTGCTTCGAGGTCGTGCCGGAGCCCACGAGCCCATGGAAACCGGAGATCGCTCCGCAGGCAATCGTCACGAACAGCAACGGCACCATCGGCGGCGCGGAGGCCGGCACGTCCGGGTTGAACGCGGGAGCCACGATGGGCGGGTGAGCAATCAGTACCCCGCCATACAGGAGGCCGAGCCCGATGAAGAGCTGGATGCCGCCGATGTAGCCCCTGGGCTGCAGCAACAGCCAGAGCGGGAGCATCGAGGCGATCGCCGCGTAAAGGAACAGGATGACGATCCACTGGGCTCCCGGGGCGATCCCCAACGCGCGGGCCGGCAGCTCGATCGGCACCAGCTCCCCGACATAGATCAGTACGTAGAGAAAGAGGGTGCCGACGATGGTCGGCCACGTGATCGGCACGTGTAGCTTGAAGAAGACCAGGCCGATGATGACCGCGACGAACACCGCGCTCCAGGCCGGAATGACGGCGCTGGGGGTCGCCTGGAGCGCGTTCGAGATGGTGACGGCGAAGACCGCGTTGACCATCAGCAGCAGCAGGAAGATCACGATCATGAACAGCGTGCTCGCTCGAGGACTGACGACATCGCCGGTCAGGGACCCGATGGACCGCGCCTGATTACGCACGCTGGCCCAGACGGAGCCGAAGTCGTGCACGCCGGCGAAGAACATCGTGCCGACGATCACCCAGATGAACGCCGGCAACCAGCCCCAGATGACCGCGATGCCCGGACCGATGATCGGCGCCGCCCCGGCGACCGCGGTGAAGTGGTGTCCCCACAGCACGATCCGCTTGGTCGGGATGTAGTCGATGTCGTCCCGCATGGAGTGGGCCGGCGTCTCGTAACTCGGGTCGAGCTGGTAGATCTTCTCGGCGATGAACTTCGAGTAGAAGCGATACCCAACAAAGAGACAGGTGATACCGATGACGGCGAGAACGGCTGCATTCATCTGAATGGCACCTCGTGGCGACGCGGTCAATGCCCCTGGCAGTAAGTCAGCCTATTCTACACACTGGTCTAGCCGGCACAAGTGGCTGACGGCCACCCGAACGTCCGGTCTGTGACGTGTGACACTCGATGTACGGATTCCTGGCGGACCTCGTCGTGGTGGTGCATGCGGCCTTCGTGGTCTTCGTGGTCGCTGGCGGTCTCCTCGTCTGGCGTGCGCCGCGGGTGGCCTGGGCGCACTTGCCGGCGGTGGTCTGGGGCGTGGGGATCGAGTGGTCGGGCGCCATCTGCCCGCTCACCCCGCTGGAGGTCTGGCTGCGCCGGCAGGCCGGCCTGGCCGGCTACCGGGGCGATTTCATCGACTATTACGTCATGCCGCTGTTGTATCCGGCCGGGCTGACGAGAGAGGTGCAGATAGTCTTCGGCGTGGCCGCGCTCGTGCTGAATCTGGTCGTCTATGGCTGGTGGCTCCGCCGGCGCAGGCTCGCGTCTAGGCGTCGGGTGGGCGGAGCTGGGGCATGACCGCCGTGGCAGCAGGCGAGGGCGGGGTTGCCGGGACCGGGTCGTCCGGGATCCCTGTTGCATAATAGTGAGGATGCTGTCGCAGAGAGGGCGGAAGCTGGGTGGCGCCGCCGCGATCGTCTTGGGCGCCGCGCTGACTGGCTGCGGTGCCGGTGCCGGCTCGACGCAGCCGGTTGAGCGGGCGACGCAGGGTCCCACAGTTGCGGCGTCCGCGCCGTCCCCGATCCGAGACCTTGGTCCCTTGCTCGTGGCGCTCGGCGACAGCCTGACAGCGGGCCTCGGACTCGAGACCGACCAGGCATATCCCGCACTCCTGGAGCGGCAGCTCCGGACGGAGGGCCTCGACCTGACCGTGATCAACGCCGGGGTCTCCGGTGATACCACGGCGGCCGGACTGCGGCGGGCGGAGTGGGCGCTCGAAGGCGACGTGCGGGCTGTGATCGTAGCCTTGGGCGGAAACGATGGTCTGCGCGGGCTGCCGATCGACCAGATGAAACAAAACCTCGCCGACATCGTCTCTTTGGCTAGGAGCCGTGGCATTGCCGTGCTCTTGGCCGGCATGGAGGCGCCGCCGAACTTCGGCGTCACCTATACGGCTCAGTTTCGTGGCGTGTTCCAAGAACTGGCCCGGGAACACGACGTGGCATTTATGCCGTTTCTGCTCGATGGCGTGGCGGGCGATCCGGCGCTCAACCAGGCGGACGGAATCCACCCCAATGCTGCGGGCGCCGCGATCGTGGCCGTGCGGGTGCGCGAGGCGCTCAAGCCGCTCGGTCCTGTTCTCACGGCGGCGAGCCAGTAGAACTCACTCCACAGGCCCGTCGATTCCAGCGCATGATCGAACTGCATAACGTGTCGAAGACCGTCATCAGCGGCACCGAGCCGCTGACCATCGTCCAGCCGATCGAGCTCTCCATTGCCTCAGGGCAATACGTCTCGATCGTCGGGCCCTCCGGGAGCGGCAAGTCGACGCTCCTGGGGCTGATCGCCGGGTTGGATCTGCCCACGACAGGGGAGATCGTCATCGATGGGGTGGAGATCACCACCCTGGATGAGGATTCGCTGGCTCGCCTTCGGGGCGAGAAGATCGGCTTCGTCTTCCAGTTCTTTCATCTGGTGCCCTCGCTGACCGCATTCGAGAACGTGTTGGTGCCGCTCGAGATCGCCGGGGCGGCCGGGGCGCGCACTCGCGCGACGGCGCTGCTCTCCGAGGTCGGTCTCGCGGAGCGGGCCCATCACTACCCGGCCCAGCTCTCGGGTGGTGAGCAGCAGCGTGTGGCAATTGCCCGTGCGCTCGCAAACGAACCACCAATCCTCCTGGCGGACGAGCCGACCGGCAACCTCGATAGTGCCAACGGCGGTCACATCGTTGAGCTGCTTCACAATGTGAACGCCGCACGCGACACGACGGTGGTACTTGTGACGCACGATGCAGAGCTGGCCGCGTCGGCCGATGTCATGCTGCGGATGCGGGACGGCAAGACCGAGCGCGTGAGCGCTGATCCCGCGCCAGGGGTGGCCATGTGACGTTCGTGCTGCGCATGGCCGGCCGCGAGTTGCGCGCCTCCTGGCGACGGCTCGCCTTCTTCTTTCTGTGCGTCGCAGTTGGTGTCGGCGCCATCGTCGCATTGCGCTCCGTCATCCAGAGCGTCGGCGCCGCGATGACGGCCGAGACCCGCGCGTTGACGGCCGCCGACATTCTCATCACATCCGAGCAGCCATGGTCCGACGAGGCGCGGGCGGTCATCGACGAGGCGCTGGCCAGCGAACCGGATCTCGCCCGGACCTCGTCGATCGAGACCGCCACGATGGCGCGACCGGCGGACGAGACCAAGACGGTCGCGAAGGTCGTCGAGCTGCGCGGTGTGGAGGCGGCGTTTCCCTTCTATGGCGAATTCGTGCTGCAGGGTGCCGTGCCCTATCGACACGACCTCCTGGCCGGTGGTGGCGCGCTGGTGCGCCCGGAGCTGCTCACTCAGCTCGATGTGACGGTCGGCGAGGAGATCATCATCGGTGAGGGGACGTTCGAGATTCGGGGCGTCATTCTGCGCGAGGCCGGCGGGCAGCTCGGCGCATTCAGCTTTGGCCCGCGCGTGCTCGTCGACCATGACGATTTGCTGGCCACGGGCCTCCTTGGCTTCGGCACGCGCGCGGATTGGCAACTGTTGCTTCGGATCCCGGAGGCGCGCATCGAGCCGCTGGTCGAACGGCTTCGGGAACCCTTGCGCGACCTGTTCATCCGGGTTCGGTCCTACCGGCGGACCGAAGACCGGATTGCCGCAAACATGCTGCGGGCCGAGAACTACCTGAGCTTGATCGGCTTCGTGGTCGTGATTCTAGGAGGCATCGGAGTCTGGAGCGTGACCCGGGTCTTCGTCCAGCAGCGGATCCGGAGTGTCGCCATTCTGAAGTGTCTCGGCGCGACGAGCCGACAGGTGCTGGCCATCTACGTGGTGCAGGTCGTGGCGTTGGGGCTGGGGGGATCCTTGCTGGGTGTCGCACTGGCGGGTGGCGCGCTGGCGGCGATTCCGGCGTCACTCGTCGGTCAGGCGGCTACGGCGGCCGGGCTGGGTGATCTGTCCTATGGCCTGACCGTGTCGGCAGTGGCGCAAGGGGTCGGTGTCGGGGTCGTCGTGTCGCTGCTGTTCGCACTGGGTCCACTGCTCGAGATGCGATCTATCAAGCCGCTGGCGCTGCTGCGTTGGGGCATCGTCACGAACCCGGTGCGGGACTGGGTTCAGATCGCGGCGGTCGCGTTGCTCACGGTCGGCCTCGTCGTCCTGGCGAGCTGGCAGGCGGCGTCGTGGGAGGCCGGGTTCTGGGTGTGTGGCGGGTTCGCGGTCGTGGCGTTCGTCCTGCACCTGGTGGGGCTGGGGCTGGTCAAGGCGATTCAGCCGCTGGGGCAGGAGGCGCGGTTCGCGGTGCGGCACGCCGTGCTCAACCTGGCTCGACCGGGAAACCAGACACGGGTGGTCTTGTTGGCCGTCGGACTGGGGAGCTTCTTCATCATCGGGATTCATGCGGTTCAGGCGAATTTGCTCGGTGCGTTTGCGCTCGAGATTGGCGACGACACGCCCGACATGTTTCTCATTGACATCCAGCGGGACCAGGTCGACGGCGTCAGTGCCCTGCTCGACGAGCGCGTTGGAGTGGTGCCCGATCTCCTGCCGGTGTTGCGCGCCCGGGTGACCGGTGTGACCGGGCAACGGACCACGCTCGAGAGCGCTCGTGAGGTACGGCGGCGCGGCGTCGGACGCGAATTCACGGTTACCTACCGGGATCACCTCGAGGCAAACGAACGGATCGTGGCGGGCACCTTCTGGGAGCCGAGTGCGTCTGGCCGCGCCGAAGTATCGGTCGAGTCGAGCGTGCGAGACCGCCTGGACCTGGAGGTCGGTGACACGATACGGTTCGACATTCTGGGCCGGGAGGTGCTGGCCTCCGTCTCGAGTGTCCGCACGGTCGAGTGGGACGACTCGCGGAGCGGCGGGTTCATGTTTCTGTTTCGGCCCGGTGTGCTCGAGCAGGCGCCCCACAGTTTCATTGCGTTCATGCAGGGGCCGGCGGAGACCGTGGCGCGCGCCCGGCTGCAGCGGGACCTGGTCGCCGGGTTTCCCAATGTGTCGATCATAGACGGCCTCGAGGTGATTGCAACGGTCCGACGGATTCTCGACTATGTGACGGTCGCCATCACGATTGTGGGAGGTATCGCGCTGCTCAGTGGTGTCCTCATCCTCGTCGGCTCGGTCGCGATGACGAAATTTCAACGTCTCTACGAGACGGCCATCTTCAAGACGCTGGGTGCGACGACCCGGACCATCGTCCTGATGCTGGTGTTCGAGTACGGCACGCTGGGCACGTTGGCCGGCCTGGTCGGCTCGGCGGGCGCCCTGGCGCTGACGTGGGGCCTGACACGGTTCCTTTTGGAGATCACCTGGAATCCGGCGCCGTTGACGAATATCGTGGGGTTGGTGGTGACGGCGCTCGTCGTCGGTGTGGTGGGTGTGGTCGCAAGTCTCGACGTATTGAGGAAGAAGCCGCTTAGCACTCTCCGAGCCGAGTGAAGAGCAGGGCGTCGATCTGGTATGATCAACGTTTTGCCGGTTGAAGGGGAGTCTCGATGGACGTGGCACGCTACAGGGACGCGCTGTTGCACAAGCGCTCGGAGATTCTGGCGGCCGGCGCCGGTGCCAAGCCAATCCAGACAACTGAGGGCACCAGCAGTCGACAGGGGGATTTGGCCGATCAGGCGACGGGCAACAACGAGGTGCACATTCAGCTCAAGCTGAAGCAGACCGACGCCAAGATTCTGCAGGCGATCGAAGAGGCACTTGGTCGTATCGAACAGGGAATCTACGGGGTCTGTCGGGACTGCGGGGAGCCGGTGGCCGCGGCGCGGCTGAATGCGATCCCCTGGACACGCGTATGTATCACCTGTAAAGAGAAGCAGAGCGCGCGGTGAGCTTGGAGCTCTGGGGCCCGGTTCGGCGCACGCGGAGCAGCGGCGATGGACCGACGAGAGCGGCGGGCGGCGGTTGCGCTCGGGAGCAATGTGGGCGACCGGATGTCGCACGTTGGGTATGCGGTTGAGCGGCTTGGCACGCTGCTCTCCGACGTGGTTGTCTCGACCTTGATCGAGACGGTTCCAGAGCACGGTGCCGCCGATCCTCTGTTTCTGAACGGGGCGCTGGTCGGGACGACGCTGGAGACGCCCGAGCAGCTGCTGGCCACGCTGCTGGCGATCGAGCAGGAGCGGGGGCGTACGCGACACCGCCCAGGCGCACCGCGCACGCTCGACCTCGACCTCGTGCTCGTCGGGGACCTAACCGTCGAGTCGTTGAGGCTCACACTGCCTCATCCACGATTCCGGTCGCGCGCATTTGTGCTTGGCCCGATGGCGGAGATCGCGCCAGGGCTGGTAGACCCGGTGACCGGCAGGTCGGTAGGCGAGTTGTTCGAGATGCTGAGTGCGCGTCGGGACTGGCTGGACTCGGGACCTGGAGGTCAGGTTCCAGGGGCGTCCACCGAGTGCCCGCGGGCGGTTTCCCCTGAAGAGGGGAAGGAGACGATGAGATGAGAAATCGGCTGATCGTGCTGATTGGGTTCGTGATTTCCCTCGGCGTGGCGGTGACGGCGCAGACCAGTGTTGCCGGGCGGTGGAACATGATGTTCAACACCGACCAGGGTTCGCAGTCCGCAACCCTCGAGTTGCAGCAGGATGGCGAAAAGCTGATGGGGACGATCGACGGCGAACAGGGTGCGCTCGAATTCGAGGGAACCATCTCGGGGAACAAGCTCGAATGGTCCCTCGAGATCGATGCGGGGGGGCAGTTCCTCGAAATCAGTATGAGTGGCACCGTCGATGGTGACGAGATGACGGGCAGCGCCGACTTTGGCGGTTACGGCGGGGGAGACTGGACCGCCAAGCGGGCACAGTAGCAGACCCGACGATGGCAACGGGGCTCGGCTCAGATGGCCCGAGTTCCGTCCGGCGAGACGTCCCGCCTTCCGACCGGAAGGCGGGACCACTATCCTGCCTTCTGATACACCAGCCTGAAGCTCTGGTCGCCTCTGGGTGTGCTGCGGGTCGCCTCGATGGTCAGTGTTTGGCCGTCCGAGCTCAGTGTCCGTCGCTCGGTGATGTCGAGCGTGAAATTTCCGCGACCGGTCTCGATGCTCTGGGTGCCTTCCGTGACCAGCGCCGCGCCATCCCAGCTGGCGGTCACCGTTAGCGTGCCCCGCCCCTGCGCAACACTCGTTTCGCTGCCGTCGAGCGCATACTCAATCGTCTGGCTCTGATCGCCGATCTGTTGCTCGACAGTTACCGTAGATGCGCTCTGGCTGATGACAAGCGTGTCGGCCATCAAGCCACCGAATCCGCCGCGGCCACGGCCGCCACCGCCGCCTCGTCCACCCCTGCCCCGTCCACCCCCGCGACCTTGCGGGAGCTCGCTGCTGTCGCGGTCGAGGTTCCAGGTGCCCGAAAAGTCGGTTCCCTGCGCCAACACGCCCAGCGAGGGTGCGCCAAGCAACACTGCGACCGCCACCATCACCATCATGCGTTTCATAGACAGTCTCCTCGGCCGAGGGCCCGCGCAAGAATAACTTCCCATTTGTTGGCCGCCGATGGATCCCGTCTGGCGGCGTTGCTTCTCGGTCACATACTGCCGTGTTTTCCCTTGTCGCGCCTTGCCAGCCGGGCGCCTCGACACCCCAAAACGAGCACATATTCTTGCGCGGACCCTGAGGACGCCGGTCTCGCGGCGGCATCCGGTGTCTGCGCTTGCGAGGCTATTCGAAGCGGAGCGATTCGATCGGGTCGAGCTGGGCGCCCTTCCAGGCGGGATAGAAGCCAAAGACGATACCGATGACGGCGGCGAAGCCGACCGACACGGCAACGGCGTCAGCCGGCACGCTGGTCGGCCATGCGAGGAACTGGGTGAGGCCCTGTGAGATGCCGAACCCCAGCCCGACACCGATCAGTCCGCCCACGAGGCTGATCGCCATCGCCTCGACGAGAAACTGCCACAGCACGTCCTGTCCCTTGGCGCCGACCGCCATCCGCAGGCCGATCTCGCGCGTGCGTTCGGTCACCGACACCAGCATGATGTTCATGATGCCGATACCGCCAACGATGAGCGACACCACGGCGATCGCCAGGGTGAACATGGTCATCGTCTGGGTGGTACTGGTCATCATGCTCATCATGTCGTCCTGCGTGCGCACCATGAAATCGTTATCCTGCCCCGGGATCAGCTCGTGCTGGGCGCGGAGCACCTCCTCGATCTGCGCGGTCGTTTGCTCCATCCGGTCCGCATCGCGTGCCGAGATCGTGATGCCTGAAATGTTGGTGCCGTCCCGCCCACGGAGCTTGCGCTGCACCGTCGTGTAGGGTGCGAAAATCGTGTCGTCCTGGTCCTCGCCGAAACCTCCAGAACCCTTCGTGGTCATCACGCCGACGACCTTGAACGACTGGTTCCGGATGCGAATTGTCTGGCCTACTGGGTCGCTTCCCTCACCGAACAGGTTGTCGCGCACCACCGAACCAAGCACCGCCACCTTGGCGGCGCTGTTGACATCGGTCGTGGTAAAAAAGGTCCCGAGATCGACGTCCCAGTACCGGATCAGCGGCAGCTCGATGTCGCAGCCTTCAATGCGCGTCTGCCAGTTCTGCCCGGCAGCGATGACCTGGTCGCGCGTGCCGACACTGGCCGTCAGATATTGCGCGCCCGGAACTTGTTCGCGTAGCGCGGCGACATCCTTCGCTTTCAGACGTGGGGACGTTCCCATGCCGCTACTGACGCCGCCCCGGCGGTAATTGCCGGCGCGGATCATGATCAAGTTGGTGCCGCCCGATTGGACCTGCTCCTCGATTTGCTGCTGCGCGCCGTTGCCCAGCGCGACCATCGTGATGACGGCGGCGACACCGATAATCATCCCGAGCATCGTCAAGGCGGTGCGCATCTTGTTACGGCCAAGCGCCTTGAGGGCGACGCGAAAGATCATGAACAGGGACATGGCTAGGTGCTCCGTCTCTTATGTCGGATCGCGGTCAAGGTCCAGATCCAGGTCAAGGGTCTCGAGCGGTGAACCGGGTGGCGGCGGCGAATCGACGGATGAGGGCCGGTCGTCAGCTGCCTCCGAGTCATCTTCGGGTGGCAGAGCGGAGAGCTCGTCACTGGCCATCCGTCGGACGGTGTTGGGTTTGTCGCCGACAATCTTGCCGTCGCGAAACGTGATGATCCGCGTGCCGTATTCGGCGATTTCGTGTTCGTGAGTAATCAGGAGGACCGTGATACCGCGATCGGTGTTGAGCTTCTGAAAAATATCCATCACCTCGATGCTGGTGCGCGTGTCGAGGTTGCCGGTCGGTTCGTCGGCCAGCAGAATGGCGGGACGATTGATGAGCGCCCGCGCGATGGCGACCCGCTGCTGCTGCCCACCGGAGAGCTGATTGGGATGATGACGGGCGCGGTCGCTGAGACCGACCGAGGCAAGCGCCTCTTCGGCCCGTCGGTGTCGTTCCTTGCCGCGCATGCCGTTGCCGTTGTAGAGCAACGGGAGCTCCACATTGTCGATTGCTGTCGTCCGTGACAGCAGATTGAAGCCCTGGAAGACGAACCCGATCTTCTTGTTGCGCACGGCGGCGAGCTCATTCTTCGAGAGTTTGGACACGTCATGGTCGTCCAGGATGTAGCGACCGCTGCTCGGTCGGTCGAGGCATCCCAGGATGTGCATGAACGTCGACTTGCCGGAGCCAGACGGCCCGATGACGGCGACGAATTCGCCCTCCAGGATGTCGACCGTGACACCCCGCAGCGCCCGTACCTGGATCTCGCCCAGGTCGTAGACTTTTGTCAGGTCTGTGACGGAGATGTTGGTCGCCATGGTTAGCGTCGCCGGCCACGCCCGAACTGCGGCATCAGCGGCGACCCGCCGCCACCGGAGGCGCCGCCGGTAGACCCGTTGTCCGGTGTGGTCACACCGGTGACCAGCCGATCGCCATCGCTCAGGGTCGACGCCATCTGGGACTGAGGCGCCTCCGGTACCGCTCGGTCGGCAGTCGCCTCGAGCCGGGCGAGCAATTGCGCAAGGTTCTCACGGGCCGGACCCTCGTCGAGAGCCTCGATCTGCTGGCGCAGATCGGCGATCTCCGGATCCGGTGCCTGCCGGCGCGGAGGGGCGCCGCCTCGCACGGACAACAGCTCGGTTGCGGTGCCGTCGGTCACGCCCAGTCGAACCTCGACCGGTCGGAGCTGGTCACCATCGAGGACCCAGACGGTGCCGTTGGTTTCGTTGATTTCGAGTGGTGCAAAGAGCGCATCGATGGTCGTCGCGCCTCGGTCAACGGTTGGAACCGCCGAGGCGGCACTCTGGCTGGCACTCCGGCGAGCCCCGCCACCGCCGCCGCGGCCACCGAATCCGGCCCGACCCCCCCCTCGACCACCGCCACGAGCGGCAAAGAAGTCGGCGCGTTGCTCGGGTGTCATGTTCTGCATCCGCTCGCGCATCGCCTGGCGGTCGGCGTCGCTCATGTCGCCGCCGAATCCGCCGCCCTGACTGCCGCCCGGACGCCCGCCAGAGCCTTGCGCCCGGTCCCCGCCACCGCCGCCCTGCCGCTGGAGGATTTCCGGCACCGGCTGGTTCATGACGGCGAACATCTCCGGCGTCGGTCGGAAGCGCAGCGCCGAGTTCGGGACCCGGAGGATGTTCTCGCTTCGTGCGATCTCCAGTGTTACGGTGGCCGTCATCCCGGGCTTCAGCTTGAGCTCGTTGTTCGGCACGTCGATGACGGTGGCGTAGGTCACGACGTTCTGCAGCACGACCGGCTCGAGTCGGATCTGCGAGACGGTGCCGGTGAATACCTCGGCCGCGTAGGCGTCGACCGTGAAGGTGACCGGCTGACCCGGGCGAATGCGGCCGACATCCGATTCGTCGATGTTGGCGATCACCTGCATCTTGGTCAGGTCGGCGGCGATAATGAAGAGTTCGGGTGCCGACATGCCGGCGGCGACCGTCTGCCCGGCGTCCACCTGGCGGGCGATGACGATGCCGTCGATCGGCGCGGTGATCACCGTGTGGCCAAGGTTTACCTCGTTCTGGTTGAGGGAAGCTGCCGACTGAATGACGCTGGCTTCGGACGACTTGAGCTGGGCTGCTGCCGAGCGCACCGCCACCTGCGCCGCCTCGAGCTCAGTCGCCGAGATCAGTTCGCGCGCCGCGAGGTCTTCCGACCGCGCCAGCTGCGTGTTCGCGTCTTCGAGCGTCACAGCCAACCGCTCCACGTCTGCTTCGGAGCGCGCTAGATTCGCCCGCGCCTGCTCGATTTGGGTCTCGAAAAGCGATGGCTCGAGTCGTGCGATCACGTCCCCCTCGCGGACGATCGAGTTGTAATCGGCGTTGAGCTCTTCGATGATGCCGGAGACCTGGCTGCCGACCTGGACGGTCGTCACCGCCTCGAGCGCGCCGGTGGCCCCGACGGTATCGACGACAGCGCCCCTGTTCAGCGGAACGGTGCTCACCTCGGGGATGAACTCGGTGGTTCGGAAGCCAAGGTAGCCATAGGCCGTGATGCCGGCACCGATGATGATGAGGACGAAAAGCGCCTTTTTCATGGGGTGTAACCCTCAGTGTGTTCGTGACCCGACCGGCCGGATTATCCCGGCCTGACGTCGTTGTTTGTTACACATGACTTCCTGTGTCGTGCTCGATCCGACAATCGCTTCTGGGCACTGACTGAACAATCACTGGACGATGGAAATTCCGGCGCCCGACAGCGACGTCCGCTGCACGCGGTCGAGTTCGACGAGCGCCTTTTGTTGGTCGAGTATGGCGCGGAGCTCGGTGTCCTGCGCGGTCGCCAGGTCTCGCTGGGCCTGCACCACGAAGAACTGCGTCGACAATCCAGCTTCGAACCGGCTCTGCTCGGCCGCCATTTGCTCCTGCGCCAGTTCCCGCGCCGCGATGGCGGCCTCGATGCGGCGTTCGATGGCCTGGACCTGTACCACGGCGGTGGTGACCTCGGTGGCAACTTGAAGCTCGAGCTGCCGTAGCTGCGCCTGGACCTGCTGCACCTGGATGCGCGCCCGCGCATAGGCCGCGTCGGCCGCGCTTTGGCCGAGTGGGTAGCTCACGTTGAGCTGCAGGCTCCACACCGGAAACGCGGCGTCGAACAGCTGGTTGAAGGCGTCGGTGATGCCACCCGGGATCGGCGTTCCAATTATCCCGCCGCCCAGCCCCGACCGCTCGAAACGCGTGCCGCCCTGGCCCTGGAGCTGATAGCTCCCGACGAGGTCCACCGACGGCAAGGTGTTGTTGCGCATCGATGACAAGTTGACGTTGTTGATGTCGAGCTGTCGCCGCGAGCGGGCCAGATCGGTCCGTTCGTCGAGGGCTGCACGAATCACTGCCTGGAGGTCGATCGGCTCCGGGTCGAGTGTCGGCAGGTCGACCGGATTCAGGGTCGCGGTCCAGAACTCGTCGTCGGTGCCGCCGACGATGAGCTGCTTCAAGACGAGCTCGGTGGTTGCGAGGTTTTGCTGCGCCTGCGCAAGTGTCTGGCGGCGTGCTGCTGCTTCCGACTGGGCCTGCACGATCTCGAGCGGGGCCAGCGTGCCGATTTCCACCCGCGCCTGGTTGTCACGCACGAGGCTCTCGGCCAGCTCGAGCGCCTGTTGCTGCACTGCCAGCGTCTGGTTCGCGTAGACCAGGTCCCAGTAGGCATTTCGGACAGAGGACACCGTGTTGGTCATCGTCTGCCGCAGGTCGATGTCGGCGATGTCCCGGTTGATCCGTGTGACCTGGATTTGCTGCCGGTTCGAATCGATGCTGAAGCCGCGGAGGAGTGGCTGCGTATAGGAGGCCTGGAACGTCGACCGGTAACTCGGGTTGAAGCTCGAAAAAAGGTTGTTCGTCGCCGTTCGGTTGTTGTTGAAGTTGACCTGGTAGCTGCCACCGCCCCACTGGATTGCCTGGTCGATTCCGCCGTTGAAAGTAGACGTGTCGCTGACCACCGCCTCGCCACCGTCGAGCTGCGTCGACGACGGGTTTGTGCGCGAGTTGTTGCCGAAGGTCGAGCTCAGGGTGGGTCGATACACGGACAGCTGCTGGGCCAGCGACAGGTCGATGACTTGTGGGTTCAAGCGTTCCACCGCGATGTCGAGGTTCCGCTCGAGCGCGCGCGCAATCGCATCTTCCAGGGTCAGGTCGGCATTGGGACCGGTGCCCGGAGTCTGAATGGCGTTCAGTCTGGCCGTGGCCTGGGCGAGGAGATCGGTGATGCCGCTATCGGTGGTTTGAGCACCGGCCGTGGCCGCAGCCAGCACGAAGGCCGGAAGACCGATCAGAAAACGATGTCTCAGAATCCGCATGACGCTACTGCTCCTTCACAGACGTGGCAGGCGTGTCTTCGCTCAGGGTGCCGCCGCGATGCTGGCCGCTGAGGCGTTCCGGCCGCATCCTGCCGATATGTACTTAGACTGAGCCCCGTGCCCCGATCTTCCCCACGGGCGAGCCACACTCTCGACTGGCCGCCACTTGGTCGGTGTGGATGGGCCCCTGTCAGCGGCGCCTTCTCTGGGATCGGTCCGACCCGTTCTCATCCGGTTCCGGTTTCATCCACTCATCGAGGGCGTCACGCTGTGTATCGGTCAAGATTCGGTGCATACGGAACACCATCAGGATTCGGGTCTTGCTGGTCTCGCTGCGCGCCGCCTCCACCCGATCGATCTGACGTGTAACGTCAATCTCCTCGATTTCCATGTCAGCGACGAGCCGAGACAGCGTTCGCTCCTCGGCGTTCAGCCGGCGCATGGATTCACGCAGTTTTGGCAGGGTCCTGCGATAGATCCTGTCGAGCATGACCGACTGCTCATCGGTCAGCCCGAGTAGCCCTGTCACTTCGTCCGACTGCCACCACCGGTGCGGTCGGCGTCCCTGTTCGCCCGCCTCCACGGCCGCTGTGGCCATTACCCCAACGACGACGACGACGCTCAACAGTGCGATGGCCCGCAATTGCATCGGCGTCCCTCCTGTAACATGGGAACTCGGCGCCATATTCTCGCAATACTTCAAATAATAGAGAAATGTTTACCCGCCCGGGGGCTTGTTTCGCTCAGGGGAGCAGGCTCCCACCTTGGCAGATCAGTCGGCCTCCACGGTGAGTGACTCGAGTCGCTCGACCACCTGGCCGACGACCGAATCCGGCGTCGACGCGCCCGCGGTCAAACCGATCGTGACGATCCGGTCGGCTGGCAGCCAGTCCGTCGTGCAGGTTTCTGATATCCCAGCGGCTGGCAGGGCTGGCTGTCCCACGTCCACCGGTCGGTGCCTGAGCTCGTGGTTGGACACCAGACTGGCGGCGTCGGCGATGTGAAAGGTGGGAAGTCTCCGGCCAGCCAGACGCGCCAGGTTTCGCGTGTTGCTGCTGTTGAAGCCGCCGATGACGATCATCAAATCCAGGTCCTGGCGGTCGAGCAATAGCGCGACCGCGTCCTGCCGGTCCTGGGTGGCGGTGCAGATCGTGTCGAATGCGCGATAGTGCGCGTCCAGGTCCTTGTGCCCGTAGCGGTCGAGCATGGCCAGACGGAGCATTTCTCCGATCGCCAGCGACTCGGACATCAGCATCGTAGTCTGGTTGGCGAGACCGACACGCTGCAGGTCGCGGTGCGGGATGAATCCCGGTGACACCGCACGGCCGAATCGTGCCAAGAACGCCACTTCGTCGTGGCCGTCGTGGATGAAGTTGCAGACGATCTGCGCCTCGGCACGGTCGAGCACGACCAGGGAGCGTCCTCCCCGGTACTGCACAACCTGAGAGGCAGTGGCCTGCGTTTCCTCATGTCGGACCTTGCCGTGGATGATGGCGGTGAAGCCATCACGCGCGAACTGGAGCACATTTTTCCAGACGTTGAGCACCGACCCACAGGTCGTGTCCACGAGGGTACAGCCCTGGCGCTGGAATTGAGTCAGCATGGCGATGGTGACGCCGAACGCCGGCAGGATCACCACATCGTTCGGGCCCAAGCTGTCCGTGTCATATTCCGGGTCACTCAGGAATTGGATACCGGCTGCACGCAGTCGGTCGTTGACCTGTGGGTTGTGGATGATCTCACCGGTCAGGTAGATCGGGCGATTCGGAAACCGTCGCCGCGTCTGGTAGGCATAATCCACCGCCCGATCGACTCCGTAACAGAATCCGGACTCGCGAGCGAGCCGGAGGCGCAATCGCCCCACCTGCCATTGGTAATCGGCGGCTCTGATTCTGTCGATGAGGGCGCTGTGGTAATCGGCGGCCAGCTCTCCGGCAACCTCCTGCTTCAGGGCCAGCCCCTTGCGAAACACCGGTGCCGGTGCGGTCAGGATGTCGCCGTGTGTGGTCGGAGCGGTTGTCACCGGATGTTGATGGTGAGCTCGCGGACCCGTGGCGTCAACGCATCGATCGATTCGAGCTCTGACACCTGGAAGCTGGTCAGTGCAAGGTCGAGGCTGCCAAGGAACTCTTCTTCCCCAACGACGCGTTCAAATTCGTCCAACGTCAGTGTCGGTGGTGTCCCTGGGGGCTGTCCAGACGTCTGAGCCAGAGTGGTGCCGTCGGGGGGGGGTAGTTCGACCGTGCCGGTCATGTCGAGGGTGCCGGCCCTTCTGCCGAGACCAATCGCGGACCGGGAGGAAGCGTCCGGCGGTTCCTCGATCATGGCGGCTTGGGTCGCGACCGGGTGATAGTGGATGAGCTGACCGGCGGTGATGCCGAGCAGCAAGCCGGCGGCCGCCGCGCCAGCGAGCCAGCGACCCGGCCGGACGGAGAGACGTCTAAGCGGTCGACCGGAGAAAGGGAACGCGAGGACCCGAGCCGGCTCAATATTTCCCACGAGGTGCGCCAGTCGATGCTTGATCCGCACACGCTGGGTTTGGAGTCGTTGCGGTGTAATGACTTCGTCGAATGCAGCGGCGGCTTGCTCTGGCATCGCCTCGAGTAGCGTCGTCAGAACGCTCAATCGTTCATCACACCGTCCGCAGGTCTGGAGATGGGTGAGTGCCGCGGTGGCCGTTCGCGCCGACTCGTCGGTGGTGCCCAGCGCCAGCGCCAGCAGGCGGTCTTCCGAGAGGTGGGGCCTCGGGATTCGCCACCATGTCCGTTTCAGGTACCAAACCGGCCCAGCCATGACTTATTCCACCAATTTTTCAGGTGCGCGGGTCACGCTCCACGACGTGACGTGCGTCCGGATGCAATCCGTTCCGGCGCCGTCCAGGTGTCTCGGTCGAGTAGGCCCCGCAACTTTCGCACTGCCCGAAACAGGTGTACCCGGACCGTCGACTCGTTCAGCCCCATGATGACACTGACCTCCCGCGCCGAACGTCCTTCGAGGTGGCTCAAAATGACTGCCGTGCGTTGCCGGGCAGGCAGCCGCTCGATGGCAGCCTCGAGACGTCGCCGGCGTTCCTTGGTCAGCAGCATAGCCTCTGGCGACGGTTCCCCACTCGGTGGCCCTTCGGCGAGCAGGCCCTCCCGAGCGTCGGACGGGACCAGCCAGCGCGCACGCCGAGCCCTCGCCTTCAGGCGGTCGAGACAGGCGTTGACGAGGATGCGTGTAAACCATAGCTCGAAAAACAGATCCTCACGGAAAGACGGCAGGTGCACGAAGGCTCTGAGAAACGCATCCTGGACGACCTCGTCCACCTCCGCCGGATCACGCAGGTAGTGGTAGGCGATCCGCGACGCCCGACGCTGCTGCCGATCGATGATTCCGCCGAACCGCTCGGCTGCCTGTTCACGCTGGCCCTCGGCCAGGAGACGCTTGACCTCGCCGGCGAGCTCGGTTTCCACGCCAACTCGTTGGCCATCCTCAGGCGCCGCCGCATGCCCTCTCTGTGTCATACGTGTCACAGCCTAATTCATTTACCGTCATGATCTCCCACCATTATAATACCGATGAGGGCCCGTTGGGTTGTCCCGATTGTCGTCGGGTGTGCCCGCGGAGTGAAATGAACGCGTGACCGACGGAATCCGGCCGCACCCGCAATCTCCAACGATTCTCCTGGTCGAGGACGAACCGGCCATCCGCTCGCTGATCCGGCGCATGCTGGAGGGGGCAGGATATGAATTGCTGATCGCCCGAAATGGCAACGAGGCGTTGACCGTGGCGAAGCAGCATCGGGGCGTGATCGACCTCCTGCTGACCGACATCGTCATGCCGCGGATGAACGGGTTTGAGCTGGGCGAGCAGATCGGGAGCGCGCGTCCGGAGACCAACGTGCTCTTCGTGTCCGGATTTTTCAAGGACTCGACGGCGGTGCGTAGCGGGCTCCGCGCCACCGGTCGGGCCTTTCTGCTGAAGCCGTTCACGCAGGATGCGCTGCTTGGAAAGATCCAAGAAGTGCTGCAGAGCTGAGTGGTCGTCGCGTGGCTGGCGACTAACGACGGGCGACCACGCGACGGAGTCGGCTGTTCGCTGTGGACAACCGCGTGGTCGCGCCCGGACGGGGCTCGAGCCAGGTTCCGGGATAGTAGTGGGCGAGGATGGCACGCACCGGCTCGCCGTGTCGTGCTTGGACGATCGCGCCGGTCTGACACAATCCGACTCCATGCCCGAATCCCTGGCCCGAGAACAGGATGCGGTCGGCCTGCTGTTCCACTCTGAAGCGTGTGCTGCGAAAGGCCCGTGGACCAAGTTGTTCGCCAATCACGGCCCGCAGGCGCTCTCCTTGAATTACCCGTCTCTCATCGCCAACCACGGAGATACTGATTGCCCGGCCCGAGCGGTCACGGCTGACGACGGCGATCTGATCGAGTCGTTGCCCGATGGCCGTGTCCTGACTGGTATTGAGGATTCGACGCAAATGGTCTCGGTTGAGGGTCAGGTGCCAGTCGGTGTTCGGGACCGTCACGCAGAAGCTATCCCGAACACCGACGAGATACTCGGGGGCGGGTCCGCCCCAGACGTCGGTGGCCGAGCTGGTGTGACCACCGCAATCGGCATGAAACAGGGCCTGAATCGGACCGTGGCCATCGGTGATGATCTGCCCGTGAGTCTGCTCGACGGCGGCGGCAACGAGTCGGGCCACGGCAACCGGCTGACGCTCCTGCGGTATGTAGACCTGGCAGTGCGTGGTCGAGCACAAGTCGAACCCTTCATGCGCGTGACGGCCTCGGTTGGCCAGCGCGTAGGTGCGCGCTAGGATCGCCTGGAGCCGCGCCAGGCGGTCGGCAACTGCGGTGTCCGGCTCGTTGAGCGGCATTTCGGCCGGGACCGAGCCGGCGACGTATTGCTCGAGCGGTAGCGTCAGGATCCGTTGCTCGCCATCGACGGCGACCTCGACTTGCAGAGTCACGTCGGCCGACGCCTCCGGAAACGGGGCGTGTGGCGTCGGAAGCGGCGCGGTGGCGCAGCGAGCCGTTCCGGCAGCGAGCGCCAGCAGGAGCAACGTTCTGGTCGAACGGCTCGTTCGTGTCTGAGAGCACGCGGACGTTCGGTTCTTCCTCACGCGGTATCTATCGGTCGGTGCGGCCGTCGGGTGCATGAGACCGACGGGTCGATTTGACGCGGCCGGGACCGGATCGTACGATCCCGCCACACCGTGTGGGCGGATGTGCGGCCGGGAAGACCGGGCGGGTAAGGTGGATGAGACTTGACTGTAGACGATCGTTTAGAGGCGCTTGGAATCGCCAACGCGGGGTCGGTGTATTGGAACCTGTCGACTGCCGCGCTCTTTGAGGAGGCGGTCGCCCGCCGCGAGGGGACCGTCGCTGTCGATGGGCCGATTGTCTGTCGCACTGGGTCTCGCACCGGGCGGTCGCCACGCGATCGGTTTGTAGTCGATGAAGCCTCGAGCTCGGCGAACATCAACTGGGGAGATGTGAATCGCCCCATCACCTCTGACCGATTCGAGGCGGTCCACCGGGTCGTGATTGAGCACCTGCGGGGCAAGGATCTGTTCGTTCAGGACTGCTACGCTGGCGCAGACTCGGCCTACCGGCTCCCGATTCGCGTGGTCACCGAGTGCGCGTGGCACAGCCTGTTCGCGCGTCACATGTTCATCACCGAGACCGACCGGGCGAAGTTGGGCGATCATCGACCCGAGTTGACGGTCATCAACGTCGCATCGTGTGAGGCTGATCCCGATGTGCACGGAACCGACTCGGAGGCGTTCATCCTGCTGGATTTCTCCAAGCGACTGGTTCTGATTGGCGGGACCAGCTATGCGGGGGAGATCAAGAAGTCGGTCTTCAGCGTGATGAACTACTTGTTGCCGCTGCGCAACGTGATGCCGATGCATTGTTCGGCAAACGTCGGACCCGGAGGCGACACCGCCGTGTTCTTTGGTCTGTCCGGCACCGGGAAAACCACGCTGTCGAGCGACCCGGACCGGCGATTGATTGGCGATGACGAGCATGGCTGGAGCGACCGCGGCGTCTTCAACTTCGAGGGGGGCTGCTACGCAAAGATGATTCGGTTGTCGGCCGACGCCGAGCCTCAGATCTACGCGACGACCCGTCGGTTCGGTACGGTGCTCGAGAATGTGACGGTGGACCCGATTACCCGTCGGCTCGATCTCGACGACGACTCGGTAACGGAGAACACCCGCGGTGCATATCCGCTGTCGGCGATCGACACCTTCGTGGCCTCCGGCCAGGGAGATCATCCGCCGCATCTCATCATGCTGACCGCAGACGCCTTCGGGGTGCTGCCGCCGATCTCCCGGCTGACGTCGGCCGGCGCGATGTATCACTTCTTGTCCGGGTATACGGCCAAGGTCGCCGGCACGGAGCGTGGCGTGACCGAACCGACGGCCACCTTCAGCACCTGCTTCGGCGCGCCGTTCATGGTCTGGCCGCCAACCACGTACGCGTCGCTGCTGGGCGAGCGAATCGCCGCGCACGGCACAACGGCATGGCTCGTCAACACCGGGTGGACCGGTGGCCCGTTCGGTGTTGGTCACCGTATGCCGATCGCGCACACGCGTGCGTTAATTGCGGCGGCGCTGGGAGGGGAGCTGGACGACGTGGAGTACGAGAGCGACCCGGTCTTCAACGTCGAGGTGCCGGTCACCTGTCCCGGGGTGCCCGCCGAGGTGCTGCGTCCCCGGCAGACGTGGGCGGACCCCGCCGACTACGACGCGCAGGCCGGGAAGTTGGCGGCGATGTTCACTCGGAACTTCGAGGCGTTCGCCGGGACGACGACGCCGGAGGTGCTGGCGGCTGGGCCCCGAGCGGGCGCGTCGGTGTAGTGTCCCGGTGGCTGAATCGAACGTGAGCGCGGCGGGGTTTGAACCTGTCATCGGCCTTGAAATCCACGCCCAACTCCTAACCGCCACGAAGGCCTTCTGCGGCTGTGGTGCGCGGTTTGGTGGCGCTCCGAACGCGCACGTTTGCCCGGTGTGTCTCGGGCTTCCGGGCGCGCTGCCGGTGTTGAATCGTCGCGCCGTCGAGCTGGCGATGCGGGCCGGTCTGGCGCTGGGCTGCACGATTCAGCACCGCTCGATCTTCGCGCGCAAGAACTACTTCTATCCGGATCTGCCGAAGGGATACCAGATCTCACAATATGAGCGCCCCCTCGCCACCGATGGCGAACTGGTCTACGAGGCGGACGACGGGCCGCACGCGACCCGCATTCTCCGCGTTCACCTCGAGGAAGATGCAGGGAAGTCGCTGCATGTCGGCACCGGCGACGGCGATCGGCATACCTATCTAGATTTCAATCGCAGCGGGGTGCCGCTGATCGAGATCGTCACCCACCCCGATCTCCGCTCCCCGCGGGAAGCCGCCGATTTCTTTGTACGGTTGCGCGCCATCCTGCTGGCGATCGGTGTCAACGACGGCAACATGGAAGAGGGGAGCCTGCGCTGCGATGCCAATGTCTCGATCCGCCCTGTTGGGACCTCCGCGCTGGGCGTCAAGGTCGAGGTCAAGAACCTCAACTCGTTCCGTTTTCTCCAGCGGGCAATCGAGCACGAGCTGGTCCGACAATCTGAACAGCTCAATGCGGGCGCCGAGGTGGTCCAGGAGACTAGATTGTGGGACGAAGCGGCTGGCCGCACGGCGTCCATGCGGAGCAAAGAAGAGGCGCATGACTACCGGTATTTTCCGGAGCCCGACCTGCCGCCACTGGAGGTGTCCGATGAGTGGATCGCCGACGTGCGCGCCGGGCTCCCGGAATTGCCTGATGCTCGCAAGCAACGCTTCATGCGCGACTACGGGCTGTCGGCGACCGACGCGGCCCAATTAGCCGACACGGCGGAACTGGCCCGGTTCTTCGAGGCGACGGCCGCGTCCGCAGGTAATCCGAAGGCGGCCTGCAACTGGGTCATGGGGGAAGTGACGCGACGGCTCAAAGTCGAGGATGCCGGCATCGAAGCGGTAGGCGTCTCCCCCGACGCGCTCGGCCGCTTGATTCGCCTCGTCGATACTGGGGTCATCAACGGGAGCGCGGCCAAGAGCGTGTTCGATCACATGTACGGCTCGGGCCGTGAGCCCGACGACATCGTGCAGACAGAAGCCCTTGCTCAAATCGGGGATGAAGGCGAGCTGAACGAGGTCGTTGCGCGCGTCATCGCCGAACACACGGACGCCGTCGCACGGTATCTCGAGGGTAACGAGGGCTCGCTCGGATTTCTGGTCGGTCAGGTGATGCGGGCAACTCGGGGCCGGGCGAACCCGAAGCTGGCGAATGAGTTATTGCGGCGCACTTTGGCGGACTAGCGGCTCCGCCTGTCGGCACCGACGGACGCGCAGCTTACCCTCAACGAGTTGCGCCTGTAGTGTGCAGGGGCGAAGGAGCGCCAGAGCACGTCATGCTATACTCGAAAATATGTGTAGTTGGTCGCCTTTCCCGCGGGATTGGTGGCGAACGGGCGGGTCCCCCTCCTGTTGTAAGTGGCTGCGCTCCCACCACGGGCTGCCGTCGAAGCTGCGCCTCAAACCGACGAGCGAAACGGAGCGCAGCCCAGCTAGCAGCAGCTTCTCTCACAGCCCCGCTACGTGGGGGCTAGACATCCGCGGTGGACGTCGAAAGACTTGTTTCAGACGTGACGATCTCACCATTAGGAGATGTCTAGCGTGATAGAGGCTCAGCACCTTTCCAAGTCCTACGGTCGTGGCGTCTACGCACTGCGTGACCTGTCTCTGGTCATCGACAAAGGCGAATTCGTCTTCCTGACCGGACCGAGCGGTGCTGGCAAGTCGACGCTGCTCGAGCTGTTGTTGTGTCTGAAGCGCCCATCAGAAGGGCGTCTGACCGTGGACGGTGAGGACCTGTCGTTGATGGGCGCGAGTGAGACACAAGCATATCGACGCCATATCGGGTTTGTCTTCCAGGACTTCAAGCTCATCGAGCGGATGACGGTACGTGAGAACACCGCATTCGTACCACGTGTGATGGGTGCGGCTCCGAGCGTGCAACGTCGCAAGGCGGAGCAGGTGCTCAAGTGGGTTGGGCTCGAGCATCGTCTGGACGCCTATGGGCCTGATCCGTTTCGGTGGACAGGTTGACTACGCCGGGTGATGGTATCGCCTTTCGTGATGGGTAGAGAGCGATGATGGCTGTGGTCGCTGTGGGAAACCGCGGTCTGTGCGGTTTTCCAAGTCACTGGTGGACGCGT
>MPMF02106030.1_pt1 | contig 39634 bp, 37 predicted proteins | sample 1617271 | NCBI WGS metagenome assembly MPMF02 (sample SAMN05944812, study PRJNA350692) | marine metagenome | biome: marine; feature: ODZ; material: water; isolation source: 120 m water sample prefiltered with 30 um filter, filtered on to 0.2 um... | place: Pacific Ocean | collected 2012-04-09... | reverse complement strand
GGGATGCAGCTCCTCGTCGAGTCCTACCGCCAGCTCTCCGGCACTGCCGAGGATGGCGTCAACGGGATCGCGGGTAAGCAGACGAACGCCAAGTCGCTCGTCGTCAATGGCACCGGTGGATCGCTCTCGTACACGGGTACGCTCGTGCTCACCGCTGACTAGCGTTATCGTTCCAGCTATAAGCGAACGCACCGGCGGGGGCGGCTTCACAGCCGCCCCCGCTTGGCACCAATCACTAGATGGTGACCCTGACTCAGCATGCTGATCGACCTTCACTCCCACACGCAGCCACTCTCATACGACTCCTATTTGCACCCCGATGACCTCGTTGAGCGGTCGCGGGCGGCAGGGCTGGACGCCGTCGTGGTCTCGGAGCACGACTGGGCGTGGGAACCGGAAGCGGTGCGTGCACTCTCCAAGCGCCACAACTTCCCGGTGTTCGGTGCGATCGAAATCAACACCGAAGACGGGCACATGCTCTGCTACGGGCTCTACGAGTACATCTACGGCATGCATCGCGCGCATGAACTCGCCGGCCACGTCGCCAACATCGATGGCGTGATGATCGCCGCCCACCCCTACCGACGTCAGATGCCGTGGCGCTGGGACGACGAACAGGAGTACCTCGACGCGCTGGCACGCGCTGAGAGCAACGGTGCGTACCAGTACGCAGCCGGGCTTGAGGTCGTGAACGGCCGCGGCACTCTGAAGGAAAATGCCTTCGCCGATCGTCTCGCCCTGACGATGGGGATGCCCGGCAGCGGCGGTACCGACTCCCACCAGCGCACCGACATCGGCAAGACCGCAACCTACTTCGACCGCGACATCAAGAGCGACGAGGATCTGATCGAGGCGATTCGCGCCGGGCAATTCTGGGCGGTCGACCTGACGAAGGGCGGCCTGACCGAGGACACCGCGCGCTTCGATGTACCCGCCAACATCAACGAGCGCTGGGCCGCCGAAGCAGAATTACGTCGCGAGCGAGAAGCGGCCGGCGCGCCGGAATTCCGCGACCGTCCGCACGACCACCCTCACGTTCACAGCAGCGGAGCAACACAACCGACGGCCTGACCCTGCGTTGACAGTGGAAGCGGAGCGAGATTATCGTTCCGCCCGCTGGCGGAAACTGAGCGGCGAGTTCGCCCCAACGACTTCCAGCAGTGTTCCGGCCCCTCGACAGTTCACTCGTTTGGAGGAGGTAGTCGCATGGCCGAGTCCGTCGTGAGCGACGAGATGCGTGCGGCAGTAGGCGTTGAGACACCGGGTGCGGTGTCAGAAGTCACGACCTCGGGCATCCGTATGTTTGCCCGCGCGGTCGGGTACACGGACCTGATCTTCTACGACGAGGACGCGGCGAAAGCGCAGGGCCATCGTGGCCTCGTCGCCCCACCGGGATACCTCGGCACTCCGATCTATCGCCCCGCTTCCGCCGGGCCAAGCAGTCCAGCCCGCGTGCAGTTCAAGACGCCGTACAAGCGCGTCCTGAACGGTGGAACCAGCTACGAGTACGTGGCACCGGTGATCGCCGGTGACGTGATCACGTCGGCGTCGAAAATCACAGAGTTTCGTGAGCGCGAGGGATCTCGGGGGCGGATGCTGATCACGTACCGTGAGACCACGTTCACGAACCAGGACAACGTTGTCGTCGCAAGGATGCGCGGCAACGGCATTCAGTACTGAGAGGGCCGCGTGGCTGAGCAAGTCTACTGGGACGATGTGAACGAGGGCGACGAGATTGCGCCGATCAAGAAGAACTGCTCGACGCAGCAACTCGTGCAGTGGGCGGCGGCGTCCGGCGACTTCTACCAGATACACTACGACAGCGATTTTGCCGCCAGCACGGGGCTAGACAACATCATCGTGCATGGCGCTCTCAAGAACGCCTTCCTGGGCCAACTGCTCCACGACTGGGCAGCGCCCGAAGGCACCGTCCGCGAGTTCGGGTGTGAGTACCGGGGGATGGACTATCCCAACCAGGACATCACCTGCCGCGGCATCGTAACTGCGAAGTCTGTCGAGGGAGACGACCACATCGTCGAGCTCGACATTTGGACCGAGAACCCGGAGGGGCAGAAGACCACCCCGGGTATAGCTATAGTGATTCTGCCGGCACGATAACCGGCGGCGAAACAGGTAGCGTCTCCGCTTGCGGCGGGGACCAGGAAGGACAACAGCATGGGTGCGTTGGACGGCAAAGTCGCCGTCATCACCGGCTCCGGTCGTGGAATCGGCCAGGGCATGGCGAAGCTCTTCGCCGCGGAAGGCGCGAAGGTCGTAGTCAACGACCCTGGCGTCAACGTGGACGGAAGTGGCGAGGACAAGGGTCCCGCCGACGAGACGGTGACAGAGATTGAAGCAGCGGGTGGCATCGCCGTCGCCAACCACGACTCGGTCGCGACCGAGGCCGGTGGTGAGAACATGGTCAAGCAGGCCGTGGACACGTGGGGGCGGATCGACATCCTCTGCAACGTGGCCGGCATTCTGCGCGACCGCATGATCTTCAACATGACCGCCGATGAGTGGCGCGACGTGATCGACGTCCACCTCACCGGCCAGTACCACACCGTGAAGCCAGCATCCGTGCTGATGCGGCAGCAGCGGTACGGCCGAATCATCGGCTTCTCCTCCAGTTCGGGCCTCACCGGGAACACCGGCCAGGCGAACTACGGTGCGGCGAAGGCCGGTGTTGCCGGCCTCACCCGTGTGCTCGCTCGCGACCTCGGTCGCTACGGCATCACGGCGAACGCGATCGCGCCGGGTGCGGCAACGCGCATGACGCAGAGCGTGCCGGATGCGGCTCGCCAGATGCGTTCTGATGCTGGTATCGCCAGTGGCGCCGGGCAGGCTCAGCCTGTTGCAGAGAGCGCGTGGGCCGGGCTACGCGGTGCTGACTTCGTGGCACCGATGACCGCGTTCCTCGCGTCTGACGCCGCCTGGAACATCAACGGTCAGGTCTTCCACGTCTCCGGTGGTCGCGTTGGACTTGGTATCCACCCGACCGCGATGCGCACGATCGCATCGGAGACCGTCTGGACGCTGGAAGAGCTTGATGACGCGGTACAGAACGTACTGATGCGCGGCATCGACAACCCCGCGCCGCCGCGTGAGGACGCAGAGATCCCTGGTCGGGACACCCCCGCCCAGCCACTGTCGTAACCGCTTCGGCGTAGAGAGATAAGGAAGCGAAATGGGAGCACTAGACGGACGAACAGCCGTCGTCACCGGCTCTGGCCGCGGCATCGGGCGTGAGATCGCCCTGCTGCTCGGCCGCTCCGGCGCGAACGTGGTCGTCAATGACCCGGGCGTGAACGTGGACGGCACCGGCGAGGACAAGGGTCCAGCCGATGAGGTAGCAAAAGAGATCGTAGCCGCCGGTGGCGTCGCGATCGCGAACTTCGACACCGTCGCCACCGTTGACGGTGGCGAGAGCATGATCAAGCAGGCGGTGGACGAGTACGGCCGCGTCGACTCGGTCGTGCACGTCGCGGGTATCCTCCGCGACCGCATGGTCTTCAACATGACGAAGGACGAGTGGGACGCGGTGATCGCGGTTCACCTCGATGGCTTCTACAACGTGTCCAAGCCCGCATCGATCCTGATGCGTCAGCAGCGATACGGTCGCATCATCGGCTTCTCGTCGGGCTCCGGCCTGCGCGGGAACTCGGGGCAGGCCAACTACGGCGCAGCCAAGGCCGCAATCGCGGGCATGGCGAAGTGCCTCGCCCGCGACCTCGGTCGTTACGGCGTGACGGCGAACTCGATCGCCCCCGGCGCGAACACGCGCATGTCGGGCACGATCCCGGACTCGGCACGCCAGATGCGAGCCAGCTCGGGCATCACGCAGGCTGCCCCCGCAGCCTCCGCGGGTCCCGTGCTCCGTGGTGCGGAATACGTGGCACCGATGATCGCGTACCTGCTCACGGACCAGGCCTGGAACATCAACGGCAAGGTCTTCCACGTTTCCGGCGGCACCGTCGGCATCGGCCACGAAGAGGCACCGATCAAGTCGATTGAGACGGCTGGCCAGTGGACCGTCGATGCGCTCGCGCAGCGTATCCCCGGTCTGCTCGATGGCACGCCGAACCCGGCACCGCCGCCTGCGGACCTGGACCTGCCAGGCCGCCCGGTGGCATCGGAGGACTAGCAGCCTTCGACGCTCATGAGAGCATCGGCTTTCTAGAGCACGATGCTTCGGAGGCACAACGAACGGGCCGCCCTTGTGGGCGGCCCGTTCTCTTTCTATTCAGTCGAGGCGTCCGACGGCGCCAATCAGTCCCTGTCGCGCTCCTGCTCGGTGTACTGATCGCGCGTGATCTCCATCCGCACGAAGTCGTAGCCGCCACGATGCACCTCGCGAATGCGCTCGAAGCCCGCGCGCGTGAAGGCCTGCTGCGCGCGGTCGTTCCACGTCAGCGTGTGCAGATAGACGCGTCGCAGATTCATCTCACCAAAGAGGAAGTCCAACATCAGGCGGACGGCTTCCGTGCCGTATCCACGCGACCAGTAGTCGCGGTCACCGATCGTGACACCCACCTCTGCCTCGCGCAGGTTGGCGTCATAGGCGTAGTACATGAGATTGCCGATGTGACGAGCATCCTCGACGGTGTCGATCGAGTACGAGTGCCGGTGCACGCTCGGCGAGGCGAGCTCGTCGGCGACCGTCGCGACGTACGAGCGTAGCGTCATCGTCAGCGGCTGCGCCGCGTCGTAAGCGGCGAGTTCCGGATCCTTGCGCCACTCGTAATCGAGCGCCGTGTCTTCGAGCTGCTTCTCGCGCAGCAGCACGAGTAGGCCGGTCGTGATCACCTGTGGCGCGGTGGCGGTCATGGTGTCGCCCGGTTCGTGCGTTCCGTGATCAGTTGAGACGCCTGCTCGAGGATCGCCCGCTGCGAATCATGCGCGAGATGTCGGGACGCCTGGTTGATATCGAACCACTCGGCGGCGGCGTGCTCGTCATCGTGGAGGCTGAGGTCGCCACCACGGGGCTCCAGCAGGTAGTGATGCACGGTCTTGTCCACGCGGCCCTGTCCTCCACCAACGGTGAAGGTGTAGTGGTCTTCGCCGACCGAGTCAACGATCGCGACCTGCAGGCCGGTCTCTTCCTGCACTTCACGCAGCGCGGTCTGCTCCAGCGTCTCACCGGCTTCCACGGTGCCCTTCGGAAGCGCCCAGCCTCTGCGCCGTCGCAACTGCACGAGGACGACCTCGACGCTCTCGCCAGCAAGACGGTAGACGACGCCCCCGCAGGAGATCGCGCTGCGCTCCGAGAGCCGCGTCCCGTCTGAACTCATCGCGTCACACCCGCCCTACCGGTCCCGCCCGACCCGCCGGTTCGCGTCATTCGTCATCGTCGCCATCATCGCCCGGGTCGTCGAAGTCGAGCGAGAGCATGCGCACGCCGTTCAGCGCCTCCTGTGCGGCCGCTACGAGGTGTTCCTCGGGGCGACCGAGGATGGCGGTCAGTACGCGCTCTACATCGTCGCCAGCAATCTCTCCGAGCGCCAAGATGGCGGCGAGCTGGACGTCCTCTTCGTCGTCTTCGAGCAGTTCCGTGAGCGGATCGATCGCGACCTCGAGCAGCAACTCGCCAGCCGCCGTCGCCGCAGCGACCCGGATCTCGAGATCGTCGTCATCGAAGTTGTAGAGCAGCACCGGCATCCACTCGTCGGCGGCGTTGCGCCCCATCGCTCGCAGCGACGCGAGGCGCATCCGCGCCGAACCCGCCTCGTAGGCCTCGCCGATCAACTCGGCGATCGACTCGTGCGAGTACGCCCCAAGCGCTTCGAGCGCGCGCGCGCGAACCTCTTCTTCCTCGTCGATGTCGTCGATCGCCTCGCGCAGCGCCGAAGTGAGCGTGTCGATGTCGTCGTCGGAGAGCATGCCGAACTCGCCGCTGACCACCCACTGCCCGAGCAGGTCGGCGACGGCGGCGCGCACGGTCGGCTCCGGGTCATCCCGGACCTGATCGATCAGCAGGAACATGTACTCTAGGCGCTCTTCTTCCCACAGCCCCTTGACCGCGAGGATGCGCGTAGCAGCGTCCTGATCGCGGAGCGCGGAGAGGTGGATGCGGTGGAAGTCGAGCGTCGGATCTTCATCGGAAAGACGCTCAAGCCACACCAGCACCTCGCGGCGTCGCTCGGCCTCGAGCCGCGGCCAGAGCGCGACAAATTGACCGAGCGTCTCGTCCTTGGCCTCCGAGAGCGCACGCAGGCGGTCGGACGCCACGGCACCCGACGAGGTCGCGATCTCCTCGATCACCTCGCTCGGCGCGGGCAGCGGCGGCCCTGCATCGGGGTCGTCTTCGAAGCCTTCGAGCGCGGACTGGTCACTGGTCATCGGCGGAGCCTCCGGGGTAAGTGTAGCAATCGTGCGCGTGCAGTCCGCCGAGGCAGTCTCGCTTGTGCGCGGCCTAGCTGCCGAACTCGGACGTCGGCTCGCGCTCCATCAGCGTTGCGATCGCGGCGGACCAGTCGACGCCTCCGAAGAGAATGCTGTGCAAACCCTCGGTAACGGGCATCTCGACATCGAGCCGCTTCGCGAGCGCCAGCGCGGCGGGAATCGCGTCAGCGCCCTCAGCGGTCTCGCCGAGCGTCGCCAGCGCCTCGTCCAGCGTCGCTCCGCCAGCCGTCAGGGCACCCAGTCGATGGTTGCGCGAGAGCGGGCTGAACGCGGTGGCGGCGAGGTCGCCGATGCCCGCGAGACCATGGAACGTCAGCGGGTCGGCACCTGCCGCCTCGCCGAGCCGCGTGATCTCGGCGAGGCCGCGCGTGACGATCGCGGCGCGTGTGTTGTCCCCATAGCCGAGCGATCCGACGGCGCCGCCGGCGATAGCGATGATGTTCTTCAGCGCCCCGCCCATCTCGACGCCGACGACATCGCTGCTCGTATAGACACGGAACGTTGAGGAGTGGAAGGCGGCCCGCACAGCGTCGAGCGGGGCATCTGCGGATGCGATCACGGTGCTCGCCGGCATCCCGGCCGCTATCTCCGTTGAGAGGTTCGGGCCGGAGAGCACCGCGACCGGCTGCCCGGACGCCGCTTCCGTCAGCAGCTCCGACATGCGCCGGCCCGTCGCGACCTCGATGCCCTTCGTCGCGCTCAGCAGCGTCGCGGCGCTGGAGAAGTGCGCTGCGGTCGCCGCGAGGTTGGCGGCGAACGTCCGCGAGGGCACCGCAATCGTGATCAGATCGCTCTCACCGAGCACGGCGGGGTCGGCGCTGACCGAGAGCGCGTCCGGGAATGCCCGACCGGGCAGACGGTGCGCGTTCCCCCCGTCATTGGTCAGCCGCTCGGCCTCAGCGGCGTCGCGTACGAACAGCGTCGTCGGCAGGTCGTTGCGGGCGAGCACGATGGCGAGCGTCGTGCCCCAGGCGGTGGAGCCGATCACCGCCGCGCTGCGGATCGTCGAGGAGGTCACGTTCCGGGCTGCTCCCGTCGCGTGCCGCCCTGCCCCAGCTTCGGTTCGGTTCCCGCGAGCAGCCGTTTGATGTTGCCGATGTGGCTGATCTCGATCATCGCCGCGACGGGAACCGCGAACGCGATGTACTCGGCCGCGATCGCATCCGAGTTCGCCCGCGCGATGACCACGATCGCGCCCGCCAGCACGCCGGTCACCGAAACCAGCGACATGTAGCGGGTCGCCGCGAGGGTCACGCCAGCCGCGACCAGGACAATCAGTGCAGCGACGGGGTCGATCGCCAGGAACGCCCCGAAGGCCGTCGCGACGCCGCGCCCGCCCCGGAAGCCAGCGAAGACGGGCCAGCTATGCCCTGCGACAACAGCGACGCCGCCGAGCGCAGCGGCCCACGGCTCGTCGAAGAGCTGCGAACCGACCAGCACGGCGACGCTCCCTTTGCCGATGTCGGCGACGAAGACGACGGCGGCAGCAAGCCGCCCGACCGAGCGCAACACGTTCGTGACGCCGGTCTTGCCGGAGCCGTACTCGCGCACGTCGACGCCATGCAGGCGGCCGATCAGCAGCCCGGGCGAGACCGAACCAAGCAGGTATCCGACGGCCACCGTGACCGCCGTGGCAATGATCATGCTGTCGCCTCGTGTCGGTCCTCGGAGCGTCGGCGGAAGACGAGCCGGATCGTCGTGCCGTCGAAGTCGAACGACTCCCGCAGCTTGTTTTCGAGGAAGCGACGGTAGGAGAAGTGCAGCAGTTCCGGGTCGTTGACGAAGAAGACGAAGGTCGGCGGCGAGGTCTCGGCCTGGGTCACGTACATCACCTTCAGCCGTCGATGGCCCACGGTCGGCGTCGAGTGTTCCGCGATCGCGCGCTGGATCGTAACGTTCAGTTCGCTCGTCGGCACCCGACGGCGGCGCACCTCGCCGATGTGTACGGCCATCTCCAGCACGTCCTGCACGCCGTCACCGGTCAGCGCCGACGTGAAGAGCACCGGCGCCCACGGCACGAAGCGGTACCGCCAATCGACGCGACGCGCGAACGTCGGCCGCTCGCCCGGCTGTGCCGCGAGGTCCCACTTGTTGACGACGAGGATCATCCCCTTGCCCTGCTCTTCGACGTACCCAGCGATGTGCGTGTCCTGCGCGGCGGTCGGCTCTGCCTGATCGATCACCAGCGCCACGACGTCCGCGCGATCGATCGCCGCCTCAGCACGCTGCACTGAGTGGCGCTCGATCCCTCGCTCGATGCGCCCGCGACGGCGGATGCCGGCGGTATCGACGAGCAGCAGCGCATTGCCCTCGAAGTCGAACGGGGTGTCGATCGCGTCGCGGGTCGTGCCGGCAATCTCCGAGACGATCGTCCGATATTCGCCGAGGATCGAGTTCGTCAGCGACGATTTGCCGACATTCGGGCGGCCGACGATCGCGACCCCCAGCCGCTCCGTCTCGTCGGCGTACCCAGTCGCTCCGACGACCTCGAGCACACGGTCGAGCAGGTCGCCGATGCCCTGGCCGTGATAGGCCGAGATCGTGATCGGCTCGCCCATGCCGAGTTCGTAGCACTCGGTCAGGCGTTCCGCCGCACTGCTGCGATCGGTCTTGTTGGCGACGAGCAGCACCGGCTGCGGGGCGCGTCGTAGCAGGTCGGCGATCTCGCGATCCGCGCTCGTCAGCCCTTCCGCACCATCGATCAGGAAGACGATCCCGTCCGCCTGCGACATCGCCTCGGTGACCTGCTCCTCGATCAGCGGAGCGAACGGATCGTCTTCGCCACCTTCGAGACCGCCCGTGTCGACGACGTTGACGTGGTTGCCACGCCACTCGAAGTCGCCGTAGAGGCGGTCACGCGTCGTACCGGGCACCGGCTCGACGAGGGCCTTGCGGCTCTTCGTGAGACGGTTGAAGAGCGCCGATTTTCCGACGTTCGGACGCCCGACGAGGGCAACGAGTGGCGCGCCTGAAGTCATCTTGGTTCTCCGCGGCAGCCCCGCCGCTACTGAGCGCCTTCAAGCGTAACTGAGAGCGTTTGCGGCTGCACCGAGGCGACCGAGATTCCCTCGGGTGCCGCGACCACGACATCGAGCGTGACCGTGCCCGCGCCCTGACCCTCCGCGTCGACCGTGACGCTGACGTCGGCGGCACCGAGCGATCCGAGGTCTGCCAGCGGCCCCTCGAGCAGCACCGAGACTCCCGCTCGGTCGAAGCTCGCTTCCAGGCCCGCAGCCGCGTTCACCGCTTGCGGTTCGATGGTGAGTCGGACCGACCCGCCGACCTCCGCGATCGTGACGGTGACGACCACCTGCGCGTCAGCAGAGCTACGCACACCCGCCGGCAGCGAGATCGGCACGACGCGCCGCACCTCCGCAGTGTTCACGCCGCTGATCTCGACGGTGCTGAGCGTCACGTGATCGAGCCCCTGCAGCACCTCGATCGTTCCCTGCACCACGACCGTCGAGGGCCGCACGGTGACGCCGACGACGCGATAGCCCGGTGCTGGATCGCCCGCGACCTGCACCTCGACTGGAAGCGTGCGGCTGAGCGTTGTCTGCACAACGTCGACCGCGACCCCGAGCGACGGCGGGTCGATGCGCACACCGAGGATCTCGCCACCGGCCTCGCCCCTCGCTGTCAGGTCGACGGTCTGCGTCAGCGGCACGGTCAGCCCGCTGACGTTCGCCTCCGCCACCGCCTCGCGCACGAGCGCGACCAGCGATTCCGGGCCGGAGACCCGAACCACCTCGCGCTCGGGCGACGTCGCGACGACCTCGTAGCCCAGCGGAACAGCGCCGACGAGGCGCGCGCTGACGTCGATGTCGCGGGTCACGAAGTCCTCAAGATTGACCGTCACGGACGCTGGGATCGTCTCAACGACGCGGACGCCACTGATGCCCTCGACATCGACACGCACCCGCACCTCCTGGGCGCGTGCATCGAGACCAACGAGGTCAACAAAGGCGCGCAGATTGGTCGGCGAAAGCTCTTCCCAGCGGTCATCGGACGCGGAGACTCGCACCTGCACTGCCGGCAGCGAGCTGGCGACGGCAAGCGAGGGGCCGACGTTCACTGCCTCGACCTGCACCGAGGCGGGAAAGAGGTCAACGCGCGTTGGGTTCTCCGCATCGGAGACGAAGATCCAGAGACCTGTTCCGATCAGCAGCGAGGCGAACAGTAGCCCGGGCGTGCGACGGATCGACGCCCAGCTCCGCTCCCACAGCTCGCGAGCAATCTCGACGGCCTCGGACGACCGGCGGCCGGATGAACGATCTTGACCCACGCTAGGAGGCCCGACGCTCCGGCTCGGGCTCGCCGGCTGGAGGCGGGGCCGTCCCGACGGCGAGCTCTTCCTCCTCCAGGCCGAACAGCCGATGGAGCTGGCGGCTCAACCGGTCCTCGTCGAGTTCCGTGACCATCCGACCGTTCGATGCCAGCGAGATCTCGCCGTGCTCCTCCGAGACGATCACAACGACGGCGTCCGTCGACTCGGTGACGCCGAGCGCCGCCCGATGCCGCATGCCGTACTCCGACGGGAGCCGCGATTCCGAGAGCTTGAGGGTGCAGCCGGCCGCGACGATCGTGTTGCCGCGCACGATCGCGGCCCCATCGTGCAGCGGCGAACCCGGCACGAAGATGCCGGTCAGCAGTTCGACGGTCACCTCGGCGCGCAGCGAGATGCCGGTGTCGATCACGTCCTGCAATCCGGTGTCGCGTTCCAGCACGATCAGCGCGCCATGACCCTGCCGGGCGAGCTGGCGCGCCGAGCGCAGTACGCGGTCGACCGCGTGGCGGTGCTCTTCGCGTCGCAGCATGGAACGGAAGCCGGTGCGGCCCACGCGTTCGAGCGCACGTCGGATCTCGGGCTGGAAGATGATCGCCATCGCAATCACAAGACCGGCGACGGAGCTGCGAAGCATGAACCGCAGCACCTGCAGATCGAGCACGCGGCTGAGCAGGAACGCCGCGACGATCAGCACACCGACGCCACGCAGCACCGTCATCGCGGCAGTGCCACGGATCAGGAGCAGCATCCAGTAGATCGAGAACGAGATGATCAGGATGTCGAGCACCGCAGTGGCGTCGAGCCGCTCAAGCACGTCACTCGCAGCGTCGGGGATCTCGGGCACGATTCGCCTTTCGCGGGGCACCGCTGCTTCGCGGGCGTCGCTGGACGCCGGGCAGCGCCGCGCCGCCGGTTGTTCAGCCTAGACGGACGATCCGCCCAGCACCAACGAGAGCACCGCCTGCTGCGCATGCATCCGATTCTCTGACTGGTCAAACACGACGGACTGCGGCGATTCGATCATCTCGTCGGTGATCTCCTGGTCTCGATGCGCCGGCAGGTCGTGCATGATCAGCGCGCCATCGGGTGCCACATCCATTAGCTTGGCGTTCAACTGATAGCTGCTGAACGCTTCCATCCGGCTCTGAAGCTCGGATTCGAAACCCATCGACGCCCAGACATCGGTGTAGACCGCTGCGGCGTCGCTGACGGCTTCCAGCGGGTCGGTGAGCTGTCGCACGGAGCCGCCGCCCGGAAGCGCGGAGGCCCGCGCGATGTCTTCGGCGGGTAGCTCGTAACCCTCGGGCGATGCGCAGACGAAATCGACGCCCGACATCACCGAGGTGTATGCGAGCGAGCGGGCGACGTTGTTGCCCTCGCCGAGGTAGGTCAGGCGCACCCCTCGCAGGCTGCCGAAGCGCTCGCGCAGCGTCAGCAGATCAGCGAGCGCCTGGCAGGGGTGCTCAAACTCGCTGAGCGCGTTGATCACCGGCACGTCGGCCCACTCGGCAAGCTCGGTCACGCGCTCCTGTCCGAACGTGCGCACGGCGATGCAATCGACCATCCGGGAGAGCACGCGGGCGACGTCCTTGATCGGTTCGCGTTCGCCCATCTGCACCTCGTGGCCCGCGAGGTAGATGGCGTTGCCGCCGAGCCGTCGCATCGCCATCTCGAAGGAGACGCGCGTGCGCAGCGAAGGCTTCTCGAAGACGAGCGCCAGCGTCTGCCCGTGCAGAACGGGGCCGCCGCCATCGCTCTTCATCGCGATCGCGACGTCGAGGATGCGCTCAAGTTCGTCCGGACTGAGGTCGAGAACGGACGTGAGATTACGATTCAGCACTGGGGAGCTCCGGCATGCACTAGCGCACCCGAATCGGGCGCAGGCCAGTCAGTATACCTGTCGCCGTTATGTTGTGGAACGCGGCGAACCGAACCTGCCGGGCCCGCTGTTCCCCGGTTCGATCTATCCTGCGACGCCGCAGTTGAACACGACGGCGACGTGCGCGAAGGGTCCCGTCAGTGCGCCGGCTACCGGTATTTCCCGCCCTGGAGTCCGTGGCGGGACGTGTTTCACGGCCCAACGCGATCCTGATCGTCGCGATCGCGCTAGCCGTTGCGCTACTGATGCTGCGCTGCGAGAGCGATGGCGCGCTGGAGATCGAGATCCGCGAACCACGACCGGGGATCGATGAGATTCGCGTCGACGTGGCGGGCGCGGTGCAGAGCCCCGGCGTGGTGATCGCCGAGCCGGGCGATCGCGTGATCGATGCCATCGATCGCGCCGGCGGATTCGCACCCGATGCCGACCGCGAGGCGCTCAATCTCTCGCTCCGCCTGCGCGACCAGGACCGTGTCGTCGTGCCGATCGAGGGTGCCGCTTCGCCGCTGATCGACGTGAACAGCGCCAGCGCCGAGGAGCTGGAGACGCTGCCCGGCATCGGTCCCGTGCGCTCGGCGGACATCATCGAGGCACGCGAGCGGGACGGGCCGTTCGCAACGACCGATGACCTGATCACCCGCGAGGTGATCTCCGACTTTGTCTACGAAGGCATTCGCGGCCTCGTGACTGCTCGGTGATCGCCCAGTGACGGCAAGATGATTCCCGCGTTGATCCTGATCGCAGGAGGCTACGTCTCCGGCACCGTGCTCGCGGTCCTGCTCGGCGGCCCGTGGTGGGCGACCGCCGCTCTCTCCTCGCTGGCTGCGGCCGCGACGCTGGCACGCCTCCCGACGGCGGCGATCAGACCGGCCGCAGTCGTACTGGTGGCCGTGGTAGCGGTGACGGCCGCTGGGCACGCGCGCTTCGAGACCGTCGACGGTCATCCGGCCCCCGCGTTCGCAGCGCTTGAGGGCAGTCATGACGTCGTCGGCACCGTCAGGCGCGACCCGCTACCGCGAGGCACGACAGTGCGGCTCGACCTCGATGTGACCGCCGTCGATGGCGAAGCGACCGACGGCGGGCTGCGGCTCACGGTACGCGCGCCGCAGCAGCCACTGCGCGCCGGTGACCGCCTCAGCGCGACGGTTGACGTCGAACGACCGCCGGAACTGCCGCAGTTCGACTACGCCGCGTACCTGAGCGGGCGCGGTATCCACGCCGTTGCCGCGTTCCCCGAGCGGTGGAGCGTGATCGAGCGCGACACGGGCAGCGTGCCGGTGCGTGCGCTACGCGATCTGCGCGAGTGGCTCGTCGGCAACCTCGAACGCGCGCTGCCGGAACCGGAGGCGTCACTCGCCGCCGGGATGCTGCTCGGAGAGCGACGCACGATCCCTTCGGGGCTGAACGAGGACCTGCGACGCACCGGCACCACGCACCTCGTCGTCGTCTCTGGCCAGAACGTCGCCCTGCTGCTCGGCACGGCGATCGCACTGCTGACCGCAGTGATCTCGCGACGGCGCGCGTCGCTACTCACGCTCGCGCTGCTGCCGGGCTACCTCGTGCTCGTCGGCTTCGACCCGCCGGTGGTGCGCGCCGCAATCATGGCCGTCGGGCTCTCGATCGCGGGCGTCGCGGGCCGGCGCACTCCCGCGTGGATCTACCTGCTGTACGCGGCGGCGATCATGCTCGCGATCGACCCGCTGCTCGCACGGGATGTCGCCTTCCAGCTCTCGATGTCGGCGACGGCGGGCGTGATGGTGCTCGCGCCGGCGATTCGCGATCGTTTGCTGACCGTCGCGGGTTGGAGCGCCGACGGCATGCGGTCGACGCTCGTCGAGGCGCTCTCGCTCGCGACCGGCGCGGCGCTGGCGGTGCTCCCGGTGCAGGTCGCGACCTTCGATACATTCTCGCTGCTTACGGTGCCGGCGAACGTGATTGCCGCGCCGATCTACGAGGGCACGATCGTGGTCGCGCTGCTAGCCGCGCTCTTCGGCTGGTTCGACCCGGTCGCCGACGTGGTGCGTAGCGGTGGCTCGTTCGTGCCGGCGATGTTCGTCGAGACGGTCGACCTGCTGGCTCGCCTGCCCGGCACGGAGATCCCGGCGCGCGCTCCGCTGGCGGTTGGCGCTGGCTGGTACGCGCTGCTCGCGGCGGCGGTCTGGGCCCTGCGACGCGGGGAGACGCCGGTGCTCAGCCCGCGGGCCCGCAGCGGCTACGCCACGACCGTCGCGCTCGCCGCCGTCGCTGGCGGCCTCTGGATCGCGGTGCTGACGCCCGCCGCGACGGATGCGCGCGTGACAATCCTCGATGTCGGCCAGGGGCTCGCCGTGCTCGTGCGGGACGGCAACACGACGGTACTGATCGACAGCGGACCGCCCGACGGCAATGTCGTGCAGGCGCTCTCCCGCGCCGGCGTCGTCAACGCGATCGATGCGGTCGTGATCACCCACTCCGACGCCGATCATCGCGGCGGCCTGCCCGCGATCGAGCGTCGCTACGACGTCGGACGCGCCGTCGGCGACACCACGGTCGTGGCCGAGCGGCTCGACATCGGCGATAGCATCCGCCTGTCGGCGCGCACGAGCATCGAGGTGCTATCGCCGCCAGTCGTGACGGCTGGTCGAGCGCACGTCAGCGACAACAACGGCTCGCTGGTACTGCTGATCACGATCGGCGAGCGACGGCTGCTGCTGCCTGCCGACATCGAGAAGCCGGCGGAGCGCTGGTTGATCACGAGCGGCCTCGACATCCGCGCCGACGCGCTGGTCGTCCCGCATCACGGCTCAGCATCGTCGTCGACGCGCGACTTCATCGATGCTGTGCAGCCGATCGTCGCCGTGGTCTCGGCCGGCACGAACCCGTATGGGCACCCGCACGAGGACGTCCTGCGGCGCTACACCGCCAGCGGGATCACGCTGCGACGCACGGACATCGATGGCGACGTGACGCTGAGCAGCGACGGCACGCGACTGTGGGTGAGCAGCGGTCGCTAGCCTGCCGGCCCTGGTGGCGGCGCTGACGTCTGGCCGGTCGGCTGGCCTGGCGCCTCTGTCGGCGGCATCTGTGCGATCGTCATTAGCGCCAGCTCCGGGCCGGCGTTGCGGGGGGCCCAGCCGCCCTTGCCGGTGGACTCGACGAGGATGGCGTCGCCGGGCGACATCGCGACCTCAGTGCCATCGGAGACCGCGACTGTGAGTTCACCTTCCAGCAGCACCGCGAGTCCGGGGTTCGCCCGGTGCGGCGCGAGCGCGATGCCCGGCTCGAAGCGCATCAGCAGCACGCGGGTGGCATCGCCGAGCACCATCCCACCGAGCCCCTTGAAGTCGCCGGGACCGTGCTCGAACGAAAACTGCGAGGCCGCGAGCGGCTCGATGTGGGTCGCGCCATCGTCGCTGGCGAAGAGGCGGAAGAGGGGCATCGGGGCTCCTTCGGGTGCTGCTCGGGCGTGCGCCACGCGCGCGGTCGCGTCGCGGGCTTCAGTCACGGTCGCGTGCTACTGTAACGCGTCGCAGAGAGCGTTCCAGAAGGGCGCTCCAGGAGCAATCTGCGGGAGTGCCACCGCCCGGGAGAAATGATGATCGAACGGTCTGACGGCCGAGCCCCAGACGCGTTGCGTCCGATCACGATCGAGACCGGCTTCCTCGATCACGCCGAGGGTTCCGCGCTGATCACGATGGGCGGCACCCGCGTGCTCTGCGCCGCGAGCGTGGAGAGCGGCGTGCCACGCTTCCTGCGTAACAGCGGCTCCGGCTGGGTCACCGCCGAGTACGGCATGTTGCCGCGCTCCACGCACACCCGGCGCGATCGACGGATCGACGGTCGCGCGCAGGAGATCCAGCGCCTGATCGGCCGCTCGCTGCGCGCCTCGATCGACCTCGACCGCCTCACGCAGCAGACGATCACGCTCGACTGCGACGTGATCCAGGCAGACGGCGGCACGCGCACCGCCGCGATCACCGGGGCGTGGGTGGCGATGGCGATGGCCGTCGAGGGCATGCAGCGCAAGAAGCTGCTGCCGACATCGCCGATCAAGAGCAACCTCGCCGCGACGTCCGTCGGCATGATCGACGGCGCGCCGATCCTCGACCTCGACTACGGCGAGGACGTCGCCGTCAGCGTCGACTTCAACGTCGTCATGCTCGGCACCGGGCAGATGGTCGAGGTACAGGCGACCGCCGAGGGAGACCCGTTCGACCGACAGCAGCTCAACGGCCTGATCGATCTGGCCGCTTCAGGCATCGAACAGTTGATCGCCGCGCAGAAGGCTGCGCTCACGGCGTGGCGCGAGGAGACGCGCTAGGCGTACTCGCCAAGGAACTGCCCGCCGAGGATGTGGACGTGCGCGTGCGACTGCGACTGCATGCCGTCGTAGCCGGAATTCGAGATCAGCCGGAAGCCGCCGGGACACTGTTCCTTCGCGACCTCGACGGCCGCCTGCCCGACCTCGCCGAGGTCGGCCCAGAGCTGGTCCTGCGTCATATGCTCTTTGGGGATCGCCAGCAGCATCGTTGGCACCCAGTTGAGACGGTTGCGGAAGACGAGCACTTTGTCCGACTCGAAGAGGACATCGGCGGGCTCGCGCTTCGCAACGATCTCGCAGAAGACGCAGTGACGGTTCATAGACGGCTGCCATTCAGGGCGGGAGACTGTCGAGCGAGTCTAACGTAGCCTCCGAATTAGGCGCCAAGCGCCGCCAGCACAGCAGGAGTACCACCATCGCCGCCATCCAGCCGTTCCGCGGTCTGCGCTACGACCCGCAGCACGTCGATCCCGACGCCGTGATCGCCCCGCCCTACGACGTGGTCACCGACGAGGGCGTGCAGGCGCTGCTGGCGAAATCGCCGTACGGCGTCGCTCACATCGAGATGCGCCAGCCAACCGCCGGCGACGAGCACTACGCCAACGCCGCCGCCGCACTCCAGCGCTGGCAGGACGAGGGCGTGATGCAGCGCGACGACGAGCCCGCGTACTACCTCTACGAGCAGCGCTTCACCGTGCAGGGCGCGCTGCACACGCGTCGCTGCTTCTTCGCCCGCCTCGAGGTGAGCCCGCCGGACGCCGGACGCGTGCGCCACCACGAGTCGACGATGACCGGGCCGCTCGACGACCGCCTGCGGCTGCTGCGCGCGACCGAGACGAACGTGAGCCCGATCCTCGCGATGTTCGAGGACCCCTCGGGACGGGTGCGCGAATTGCTCGACGGGCACGCCGAGGCGACAGCGGACTTCGAAGCGACCGACGAACGCGACGACCGGCACCGGCTCTGGGTGCTGCGCGACAGCGAGACGATCGATGCGCTGACCGCGGCCGTCGATGCGTCGGCGGTCACGATCGCGGACGGACACCACCGCTATCAGACGGCGCTCAACTACCAGTCCGAGCAATCTTCAGTGGACGCCAACTGGATGCTGGCGGGGCTGATCCCCGTCGATGACCCCGGGCTGATCATCCTGCCCGTGCACCGGCTCGTGAAGATCGACCGCCTGCCGGAGGACTTCATCGAGCGTCTCTCCGTGCTCTACGAGCCGGACGACATCACACCGAAGTCGTGGGATGGGACGGCGATCTACCGGCTCTGGGGACGCGTACAGGCGAACGCCCCGGGGCCGGCGACCTTCGGCATCCTCGGCATCGAGAATCAGCGCCTGCACGTCGCGACCGGTCGCTCGACGGCCGCGATCGACCGTGCGATGCCGGCAGACTGGTCGTCGGCTCTGCGCTCCGTCGACGCCGTCGTGCTGACCGAGACGATGCTGCGGCCACTGCTCGGCATCGACCAGGAGGCGCTGGTCGCCGGTGATCGGGTGACATTCACGGAAGACGTTCAGGACGCGTGGAGCCAGACGGAGAGCGGCCGCTACAGCCTCGCCTTCCTCGTCAATCCCGTGCGCATCGAGGAAGTGCTAGCCGTCGCCGACGCGGGCGAGGTGCTGCCGCAGAAATCGACGTACTTCTACCCGAAGCTCGCGACCGGAATGGTGCTCAACCCGCTCGACTGAGTGACCCGCCGACTGAGAAGCCCGACAGACTAGCCGAGCGTGATCAGACGCGCGCTGTCGATGTTCTCGATGCCGGTCAGGGCCTCGAGTTCGTCGTTCGTCAGCGCGCGGTGCGTGCCAAGCATCATCAGCGCGCGGTCCTTGGTGCTCGCGGCAACCGACATGTAGATCACGTTCACGTCCCAGCCGCCGAGCATCGTGCCGACACGACCGATCATGCCCGGGCGATCGAGGTTCTCGATCGCGAGCGCGTACGGTGCCGCGCTCGGCGCAACGTCGACCTCCTCATACTCGCCGATGCCGACGACCCGCACGCCCTGCGGCGTGTGCGTGGCTGCGACGCGCGTACTGCCATCCGTGCCTGTGACGTTGACCACGACGAGGTTGGCGTACGGCTCGACGGCCGGGCCAGTCGTCTCGTCGAGCCGGATGCCGTGCAGCTCCACGAAGCGATCCGCGTTGACGATCGTGATGTGTTCATCGCTAACACGGCCGAGCATGCCCATGATCACGGCGGCGCGCAGCGGCGCGATGTCGTAGTTCGCGATCTCACCGCGGTACTCGATGCGCGCGCTAACCACCGGGCCCGGCGTGAGCTGCGAGGCAACGCTCGCGGCCACCTCGGCGGCATCGATGTACGGGCTGAGCACGGCCATCGTCTCCGGGTCGACGAGCGGCGCATTGACGGCGAAGCGCGCCGGACGCCCATCGAGGATGTCGAGAATCTGCTCCGCCACCGCCGTCGCCGCCCGATCCTGCGCTTCGGCGGTCGAGGCAGCGAGGTGCGGCGTCGCGATGATGGCGTCCGAGGTCGTGAGCACGTTGCCGACGGCAGGTTCGGTGCTGAAGACATCGATCGCCGCGCCGGCGACCTGCCCGGACTCGACAGCGTCGAACAACGCCTGCTCGTCGACGAGTTCGCCGCGCGCGGTGTTGATAATGCGTGCCTCCGGCTTCATCAGTGCCAGATGTTCCTTGTTGATCAGGCCGCGCGTCCCGTCATAGAGCGTCGTGTGGAGCGAAACAAAGTCGGATTCGGCGAGCAGCGCTTCCAGCTCCATCAGCTCGATGCCGAGTCCGCTCGCGCGCTCCTTCGAGACGTACGGGTCGTAGGCGATGATTCGCATCTCGAAAGCGCGCGCCCGCGTCGCAACCTCGGTGCCGACGCGACCGAGCCCGACGATGCCGAGCGTGCGCCCGGCCAGCTCAACGCCCATGTACTTCGACCGCGCCCACTCCCCGCCCCTGAGCGAAGCGACGCCCTGCGGGATATGGCGCGCGACCGCAAGCATCAGCCCGAAGGCGTGCTCGGCGGCCGAGACAGTATTCGCGAGCGGCGCGTTGACGACGATCACGCCTCGGTCGGTCGCCGCGTCGAGGTCGATGTTGTCGACGCCGACACCGGCGCGGCCGATCACCTCAAGTTCCGGCGCAGCTGCGATCACCTTCGCGGTGATCTGTGTCTGACTGCGCACCACGATCGCGTTCACATCAGCGACGGCGGCAACCAGCTCGTCTTCGGAGAGGCCGGTCTGCACATCGACATCGTGTTGGTCGGAGAGCGCGTCAACGCCGTTCTGGGCAAGCGTGTCAGCGATCAGGATTCGTGCCATAGCGACAGAATAGCGGCTGTGGCGTGGGGCGCGAGTCTGGGCGGGCCGTCTGCGGCGTGGGGCCGTGGCTAGGCCTTGAACCCCAGCTTCTCGAGCGTGCCGTTGAGCGCCGTCAGGCCCGCGTCCACGTCGTCGTCTGAGACGTAGCCGAGGTGACCGAAGCGGAAGATCTTGCCGTTGAGGTCGCGCTGGCCCCCGGCGAAGACGGTGTCGAACTCGGTTCGCGCCGTCCCCAGCAGGTCCTTCACGTCGATGCCGGCCGGCACGCGGATCGATGTCACCATCGACGACTCGACGCCCTCGGCGGCGAACAACTCGAGGCCGAGCGCCTTCACACCCTCGCGCACCTTGCGTGCGAGGCGGTGGTGGCGGGCGTAGATGTTATCCAGGCCCTCGTCCAGCATCATGCCGAGCGCGTGGTCGAGCTGGTAGAAGACGGAGACGGCTGGCGTCCACGGGGTCTGACCGGTGTCCGCGCTCGCCTTCGCGCCCTTCAGATCGAAGTAGAAGCGCGGCTGCGTGCAACGCTCCTGTGCCTCCCATGCGCGGTCGCTGATCGAGACCAGCGCGAGGCCGGGGGCGACCATCCACCCCTTCTGCGAACCGGAGACCACGACATCGAGGTCGAACTCGTCGACGGGGCAGGCGATCGATGAGAGCGATGAGATCGCGTCGACGATCATCAGGCGGTCGTGCCCTCGCACCGCCGCGGCAATCTCGCCGAGCTGCACGTTCTGCACGCCCGTAGATGTCTCGTTGTGCGTGATGAAGACGGCCTTGATGTCCGGATCGGCGGCCAGCGCCTCGTCGACGCGGTTCGCATCGGCGGCCGTTCCGTGCTCGAAGTTCAGTTCGACCGCCTCCGCGCCGTAGGCCCGGATCAGTTCGGTGAAACGGTCGCCGAAGACACCGATCGTCACGACGAGCGCCTTGTCGCCGGGCGAGATGTGGTTCACGACCGCCGCCTCCATGCCGCCGGTGCCCGACGTGCTGAGGATGACGAGGTCGTTCGTCGTGGCGTACACCTGCTTCGCACGCTCAGTGACGCGCGCGAGCATCTCGGCAAACTCGGGGCCTCGGTGGTTGATCATCTCGGCTGCGCCGGCCTGTGCGACCTCCTCTGGAACGGGAGTCGGGCCGGGGATACGAAGGTTCGGCATGGTGGCACCTTGGTCTGAACATCAGGGGTCTGAAAATCGGGTTCGCGGACTGCGATTGCAGCGTGATTCGAATCTTCGACCTCACCCTCGATACGGTCAACGAGCGCAGTCACCGACGTTTGCTGCTTACAATCGATCACGTGATGACAAACCCGTACCGGTCACTCCCTTCCGTCGAACGGCTGGTCGCCGACGACCGCGTCGCACCGCTGGCGGAGCGGCACGGCCATGACGCCGTCGTCGATCTCGCGCGCGTCGTGCTCGACGAATACCGCGATGAGGTCGAGCGCACCGGAAGCGCGCCAGAGCGCCCTGCCGCCGAGGCGGTCGTCGAGCGAGCCCAGACGCTCGAGCGCAGCCTGCGACGCGCGATCAACGCCACCGGCATCGTGATCCACACCAACCTCGGCCGGGCCCCACTCTCCGACGCGGCGATCGAGGCGATGGCCGAGGCCGGCCGCGGCTACTCGAACCTCGAGTTCGACCTCGATGGCGGCGAACGCGGCTCGCGCTTCGCGCACCTCACGGGGCTGCTGCAGCGGGTCACGGGCGCCGAGGACGGTATTGCAGTCAACAACAACGCCGGGGCGCTGATGCTGGCGCTCTCCGCGCTCGCGACCGGCGACGAGGTGATCATCTCGCGCGGCCAACTCGTCGAGATCGGCGGCGGCTTCCGCATCCCCGACGTGATGCGCCAGTCCGGCGCGCGACTGGTCGAGGTCGGCACCACGAATCGCACATACACGCGCGACTACGCCGAGGCGATCACCGAAAACACGGCCGCCCTGCTGCGCGTGCACTCCTCGAACTTCCGCGTCGTCGGCTTCACCGAGTCGGCACCGCTGAGCGAACTCTCGGCGCTTGCGCATGAGCGCGGGCTGCTGCTGATCGACGACCTCGGCTCCGGCGCGATGATCGATACGCGCCAGTACGGGCTCGGCGAGGAGCCGCTGGTGCAGGACTCAGTGGCGGCAGGTGCCGACGTCGTCCTCTTCTCTGGCGACAAGCTCGTCGGCGGGCCACAGGCCGGCATCGCGGCCGGCAAGAGCGACCCGATCGACGAGATGCGTCGCCACCCGCTGGCACGTGCGATGCGCATGGACAAGTCATCGATCGCCGGACTCGCCGCGACGCTCGAACACTTCGCGCGTGGCGAGGCGACCGAGCAGGTGCCGGTCTGGCAGATGATCGCCGCGCCGATCGAGAACCTGCGCAAGCGTGCGCGGCGCTGGGCTCGTGCGGCAGGCGATTCCGCCGAGGTGCTGCCGGGGCGATCGATGGTGGGCGGCGGATCGCTACCCGGCGAGGGCCAGGAGAGCGTGCTCTGTTCTGTCGAGCCGCCGACCGGCGACGCCACGGCCTTCGCGGCAGCGCTGCGAGCCTGTGACCCGCCGATCATCGCCCGCATCGAGCGCAACCGCGTGTTGCTCGACCCGCGCACGGTTGATCCGTCGGAGGACCGCGCCGTCGAGGCTGCCCTCAATGCGCTCTGCAGCGCAGGCGACGCGGGCGGTGCTGGAGACTCCACTGGACGATAAGGCCCTCGAAACTCTCGAATTTCCCGCCATCCTCGACCGACTGGCGAGCCTGACCGCATTCTCCGCCGGCCGCGAGCGCGCGGGTGCGCTACGACCGGCCAGCGACCGCGCAACGGTGGTGCTGCGCCAGCGCGAGACGGCCGAGGCCGTCTTCCTCGAAAGTCATAGCATCGCGCTGCGGCTCGACGGCTGCCACGACATCCGCTCGCGCGCCGAGGGCGCGGCGCTCGGCCACGTGCTCGCTGCCTCCGACCTGCTCGACGTCGCCAACACCGCCCGCGCGGCACAGCGAGTGCGCACGTCGTTGACCCGACTCTCCGCAGACGTACCTCTGCTCGCGACCCTCGCTGGCGGCATCGCCGAACTCGGTGCGCTGCGCGGGCTGATCGAGGACTCGATCGACGACCGCGGCGAGGTGGTCGACGACGCCAGCCCGGAGCTGCGCAGCATCCGCCGCGAGCTGAACGTGGCGCACGAGCGACTACAACAGCGCATGCAGTCGTTGCTCAACTCGGCCGACACACGCGCCGCACTGCAGGATGCGATCGTGACGATCCGCGACGGCCGCTACGTGCTGCCCGTGCGCTCAGAGGCTCGCGGTGTCGTGCAGGGGGTGATCCATGACACGTCGGCGTCCGGTGCGACCGTCTACGTGGAGCCGCTGGCGGTCGTGGAGCTGGGCAACCGTTGGCGCGAGCTACAGGTGCAGGAACGCCACGAGGTCAACCGCATCCTGCGCGAGGTCTCCAGCGCCGTCGGCGAAGCCACCGAGGACCTCGTTGATGCCGTCGACCGGCTGGCGCGCATCGATGTCGCACGCGCCAAGGGCTATCTCGCTCAGGCGCTCGACGCGCAGCAACTCGCCGTCGTCGGCAGCCAGCCGTGGCTCGTCGATCTGCCGGCGGAGCTACGGCTCGAAGGTGCGCGCCACCCGCTGCTCGAGGGCGACGTGGTGCCGGTCTCGATCGAGGTCGGTGGCGAGCATCGCGCGGTAGTGATCACCGGGCCGAACACCGGCGGCAAGACCGTCGCGCTGAAGACGGCAGGGCTGCTCTGCGCGATGGCGCTCGCGGGTCTGCCGATCCCCGCCGAAGCGGGGTCGCGGGTGCCGGTCTACTCCTCGATCTTTGCCGACATCGGCGACGAGCAGTCGATCGAGCAGTCGCTCTCGACGTTCTCGGGACACATCACATCGATCATCGACGTCATCGAGCGCGCGGGGCCCGGCTCGCTGGTGCTGCTCGACGAACTCGGCGCGGGCACCGACCCGACCGAGGGCGCGGCGCTGGGGATCGCGCTGATCGACCGCCTGATCGCAGGTGGCGCGACGTTGATCGCGACGACGCACCACAGCGAACTGAAGCTCTACGCCCACCAGACCGACGGTGTCGTGAATGCCTCCGTCGAATTCGATGTCGAGACGCTCTCCCCCACCTACCGCCTCACGATCGGGCTGCCCGGTCAGTCGAACGCGCTGGCGATCGCCGCCCGTCTCGGCATGCCGCCCGACGTGATCGAGTCCGCTCGCGAGGGGCTCTCCTCCGAGGAGCGCGACCTCGAATCGCTACTCGGGGATCTGCGCACGCAGCAAGCCGCCGCCGAGGAACGTGCCGGCCGGGCCGCCACCGCGCGCGATGAGGCGGAAACACTGCGCAGCGACTTGCAGCGTCAGCACGACGAACTCGCGGCCGAGACGGCGCAACTGCGCGAGGACGCCCACCGCGAACTGCGCGGTGAACTGCGCGAGGTCGAGCGGTTGCTGCAGCGCACTCGCCGTGACGTCGAGGCCGCGCGCCTCGAACAGGCGAGCGCCGACCTCGACCTGGCGCGCTCGGCAGCGGAGGAGATCCCGCCGGAGCCAGCCGCCCCGCCGCCACCACGCGAACGCGTCGAGGCGCGCGACATCGCCGTCGGTGTCGCCGTCTGGCTGCGCGGCATCGGCTCACCCGGCGACGTGCTGAGCGCACCGAACGAGGATGGTGAGTTCGAGGTCCTGCTCGGCGCGCTGCGTGCCCGCGTCGGCATCGATCAGGTCGACCGTGTCGGCACAGCGACGGCCCCGCAGCAGGTCGCACGCGGCGCGACCGCCGCACCGCCGGCGCCGGCCAGCGCACCGCAGGAGGTCGAGGTACGCGGCCGCACGATCGATGAGGCGCTGCCGGTCGTCGAGCAGTTCCTCGACCACGCCGCGCGCGTCGGCCATGCGCGCGTGCGCGTGATCCATGGGCGCGGCACCGGCACACTACGACGCGCCGTGCGCGAACTGTTCGACCGGCACCCGCTGGTCACGAGCTACGAGACGGCGGAGCCGCGCGAAGGCGGAGAAGGCGTTACCGTGGCCTTCCTCGCGGGCATACAGCGAACGACGCAGGCAGGGAGCTAGATCTTGAAGCCAGTGACCGATGCGATGGAGCTATTCCGTCACCAGCGAGCGATTCGCGCTTTCACCGACGAGGACGTCCCGGACGAGCTCGTCGAGCAGGTGCTGCAGGCCGCGATTCACGGGCCTTCCGGCTCCAACACCCAGCCGTGGTACTTCATCGTCGTGCGTGATCAGGACGTGAAAGACCAGATCAGCGAGGTCTATGAGGAAGCGTTCCGCGACACGTACGGAGACGCACCGCCGTCGCGAGGGGCGGACCGGCAGCCGTTCTCGCAGGTGCCCGTGCTGATCATCCCCTGCGTCGACACACCGGCGTCCGGCAGGGCTGGCTTCCAGACCGGCGCCTCCGTCTACCCGAACGTGCAGAACATCCTGCTCGCGGCGCGCGCGCTCGGCCTCGGCACGACGCTCACCACGCTGCACCGACGTCGCAAGGACCGCGTCCATGAGATTCTCGGCATCCCCGAGAACATCGAGAGCGCGGCGATCATCCCGCTCGGCTGGCCGACGCGAGAGTACGGCCCGAACAACCGCCCGCCGCTCGAACAGTTCGTGATGCGCGACCGCTGGCAGGCGTAGCTCCCCGCGAGGGATCAATGCGCGACAGGCGGGAGCCTAGCTCGCGAGCCCGTCGGTGTGGCAGGCGTCGTTGATCGAGGTCAGCACGCGCCGCTCGCGATCGAGTTCGACGACGGTCAACGAGCAATTGGAGAAGCGCACGCGGGCGTTCTCGCCACCAGGCGGCACGCCGAGCAGATGCGTGACCAGCATGCTCAAGACGCCGCCATGCGTGACGCAGATCGCGATCTCGTCCGTGTGCTGTTCGAAGATCTGCTCGAATGCTCGCGTCGTGCGCTCGCGGAAGTCTGAGAGCGGCTCCTCGCCGGGGATGCGATCCTCGCCCAGGCGAAGGTCGGGGCCCCACTTCGCTTCCATCTCGTCCCACGAGAGGCCTTCGCCCTCGCCGAACCCACGCTCGTGCAGGCCCTCGCGCTCCTCGACGGGCAGCCCGACCTTTGCCGCGATGATCTCCGCCGTCTGGCGCGCGCGGCCGAGATTGCTCGAGTAGATCGCCACCGCCCCGGAGTCCGCGAGGCGTCCCGCGGCCGCCGCAGCCTCGCCTCGACCGGTCTCGTTCAGTGGATACTCCGACCATCCCTGGAAGACGCCGGCAGCGTTGCCCTCGGACTGCCCGTGGCGCACGAGGATCACCGTCATGCCGGCGTACCATCTGCGGTCGCGAACAGGTCGAGGTAGTGGCCGAGGATGCGGGCGGTAGCGCCCCAGATGCGGTGCTCGCCGTAGTGGAAGACCCGCTCATCGCTGGTCACGCCACCGAGTTCGCGCACCGTCCATTCGACATGTGACGTGTCCATCAGGTGGTCGACCGGCACGACCAGCAGCTCCTTCACCTCGCGCTCCGCCATCTTGAACGGGTACTCACCATCCGAGGTGATCGCCCCGGCGAAGGGCGAAATCGCGTAGTTCGAAAGCGTCGTCACGACGAGGTCGAGCGATCCGAAGACCTCGATGTCGGCCGCCGTGACGCCGATCTCCTCATCGGTCTCGCGCAGCGCCGTCTCCAGTAGCGTCTCGTCGGTTGCATCGCGCCGGCCGCCCGGCAGGCTGATCTCGCCCTTGTGGTGCTGCACGTGCTGCGTGCGCTCCTGGAAGAGGATGTGCTCGCGCCCGTCCTGCTCATACAGCAGCAGCATCACCGCAGCCGCAGTCTTGCCCTCGCCATCCTCGGCTGCCGGCTCGCCCTGCTCAGGGTTGCGGGCGCGGAGGGCGCTGCGGCTCTGTGCACGGACGTCGATCATCTCTCGCCTGACGTGATGGGGCGTCGCCCCGTGATGTGATCTGGTGGGCCCGCCAGGATTCGAACCTGGGACCTACCGGTTATGAGCCGGCTGCTCTAGGCCGCTGAGCTACGGGCCCGAACCTCGGAGAGGCCGGGTGCGAGTATACGCATGGCTCAGGCTGCCGCGCTCCATGAGTCACCGCGAGGCCGCAACAACTGGCCGAGCAGTGCGCGCCAGCCACCGAGTTGCCCCGGCTTCTCGAACGCCATGTCGGCGCCCGCCGCGAGCGCGCGGGCACGATCCGTCTCGGAGAGCGCTGCAGAGATCAGCACCACGGTGAGGTCGGGCCTCGCTGCTCGCAGCTCCGGCAGCAGCTCGAGCGACTCGCGGCCATTCAGCATGCGATCGATCAGCAGCAGCGCTCCGTCCGGAGCGGCCGCCAGTCGACGCGCAAGCGCATCCGCCTGCGTCATCGTCTCGACCGGTATGTCGGGAGCGACTTCCGCGATCAACCACTGCACGATCGTCGCGTGGTCGGGTTCGTCATCGAGAATCAACACGGCAGGGTGGCCGAAGAAGTTGTGCGACTGGACGTCGTTCACGGCTTCCTCGCCAGCGGCACGCGAGCGACCGTGCGCCCGTCCTCGAATGAGATGCTTCCGCCCTGTCGCATCAGCTGCACCTGCACCTCCGCGAGCGCCTGCACCGAGGTTGCCGAGTGAGCGGTGAGAGAGCTGAAGAGCGTCTCGACCGGCGTCGAATGCAGGTCATAGTCGCTCGCTGGCTGCACGCTGCTCAGCGACAGCGTCTCGTCGCTGATCGCGAGAGTGGTGTCGCCAAGACCATCGAGTGCCGTCAGCAGTTGAGCGATCGCCTGCGCGTCAGCAGCCACGTTCCACTGCTCGACGCCCGCGAGGTCGTGCGTCGTGCTCAGCAGCGCATCCGCCAGCGCGACCGGCGTCGCGTCGAGCTGGCGGCGGTATGCGCTCGAGACGATCGCCAGCGCGTCGAGCATTCGCTCGATTTCCGCCGAGCCGTGCTTCAGCCCTTCCAGCGCGGTCTGTGAACCTGCCTTCACGTCGTCCGGGACGCCCTGCATCAGCAGGTCGGCACTGAGGGAGAGCGTCAGGAGCGGCGACTTGAGGTCGTGGGATGCCGCGTAGAGCAGCGTATCGACCAGATCGAAGGATTCTTCGGACGGCTGATCAGACACTACATCTTCCCTCTGCGTCCTCTCGCGATTCGGCAGCGGACGCACAACGCACTCTATGTGAGTGCACCATGGCAGCATCAGGAGATTCCCCAGACCGCCCTCAGGTTCCCGCAATTGCTCCCAGCGACCCGCCGCCGAGGATGTGCAGATGCAGGTGCTCCACGGCCTGACCGGCGTTCTCGCCTGAGTTGAAGACGAGCCGGTAGCCGTCGTCGGCCATCCCCTGCTCCGCGGCGATCTTACTCGCCGTCACGACCATGCGGCCCACCCAGTCGGCGTCGCCATCGTCGAGGCCCGCCGGTGCCGTCGGCGGCTCGCCGCGCGGGATCAGCACGATATGTGTCGGCGCGGCCGGTTCGATGTCACGGAAAGCGATGAACTCATCGTCCTCGTAGACACGCTCGCTCGGAATCTCGTCGCGCAGGATCTTCGCGAAGATGTTGTCCGGGTCGTACGGCACTGGCAGTCCTCGCCCTTGTCTATCCCGGAATCACGGGCAGCGTCAGCTTCGAGGGGTACGCCGCCGAGTGGTGCAGCGTGTTCTCGGCCGCCCGCATGTGCGTGTGCCGCCCGATCGGCTCGCCGGTGTTCGGGTTGACGTCGAAGCGCGGGAACGAGGACGAGCTGATCAGCAGCTCGATGCGATGCCCGGCCGCGAAGACGTTGCTCGTCGGGTAGAGCGGGAACGTCACCTCGTAGACCTCGCCCGGCTCAAGCGGCGTCGGCTGGTCCATGCCAGCGCGGTAGCGCAGTCGCATCAGCGAGTCGGTGATGTTCAGGCGGTAGCCGTCCGGCCAATCCGCGCTCGGCGGGTAGACATCGAGCACCATCGCAAAGAGGTCGGTATCCGGTGCGTCCGAGGAGGCATGCAACGTGACCTCGATCGGTCCGGTCACCTCAAGCGGCGCGTCGAGCGGTGGAGTCGAGAACGAGATCACGTCCGCGCGATCGGTCAGCGGGCCGTACGGCGATTCGGATCCGAGCACGCTCGGCCGTGTCGTCTGGTCGGACCCACCCTGGATCACCTGCACGCGCATCAGCGTGATCGGCGTCGGGATGTTGACGCGGTCCGGCACAGGTAGGATCTCGTTCAGCGACGACGTGTTTGCCGACACGGTCGGCAACGGGTGCTCGGGGTCGTATGTGAACGATGTCGATCCGCCCTCGTCCGTGGGCTCGCTGCCGGCGACGAGTCCGCCATCGGCGTGGATGAAGTAGTCCGTCGCCTCGGCCCGCGCGAGCGGCCACTCCGACTCTGTGCGCCAGTGTCCGCCGTGGCGCAAGCGGTTCTGCGCCGTCTTGCCGCCGTCGCCGCCACCCATCACGAAGATCGTCACCGGCTCTTCGGCCGCGACGCCGTCATCGACGCCGCGCAGCCACTGGTCGAACCAGCGCAACGCCATGTGGCGGTGACTCTCCGAGAGGTTGCCGCTGATCGGTGCCTCCGGCCCTAGTTCGACGTCGCCCGAGTAGGTGCGCTCGAGCGCCGCCCCGCCGTGCGTCCACGGCCCCATCAGCAGCCGCTGCTGCGCGATCCGCTTGCTGAGCGCGACGTAGGCGTCGGTCGTCGCGCGGGTGTAGGAGTCGTACCAGCCGCCGGAGTAGATCGTCGGCACATCGGCGGACTCGTCCGCGTAGGCCTCGAAGTTCAGGCCTCGCTGTAGCCAGTAGCCGTCGTCATCGTTCGCGTCGCCGTGCGTGTAGAGCTCCTCCGCCCACTTCTCGTAGACCGGGAAGCCCTCAAGCGGGCTGTTCCCGGGGCCCCACGGCAGTCGACCAAGCCACTCGTGCATCTTCTCGCCGGCCTCGGTCAGCGCCTTCATCAGCGCCGGATCGGCCATCGCCTCCGGCGAGCGTGCGCCGTGCGTCACCGCCCACGTCAACCAGCGCAGCTCCAGCGCGCCGTTATGGCGCAGTGAGGAGACGTTGCCGTTCCACGAGCCCTGGTTGATCCACATCGCCTGCAGGTGCGGCGGGTTCTCGATCGCCAGCGCGCTCTGCGTCCACGCGAGGTAGGAGGTGCCCTGCGTGCCAACATTGCCATCGCAGTACGGCAGCGAAGCGACCCATTCGACGGCGTCATAGCCGTCCGGCCCCTCGTCCGCGAGCAGGATGAAGTCACCCTTCGAGCGGAAGCGGCCACGTACGTCCTGCGTGGCGTAGATGTAGCCGTGCTGCGCGAAGAACTCGCCGAGGCTCGAGCCGCTATCGGTGACGCCAGTGAGGTTGCCGTACGGCGTACGGGTAAGGATCGCTGGGAATGGTCCGGGCAGCGGCTCGCCGTTGAGCGCCGGCCGCCAGATATCGGTCGCGAGCCACGTGCCGTCACGCGCCTCCATGCCGACATCGCGCGCCAGAATCGCGCCGTACTCTTCCGTCGATGCTTCCGCTGCCATGTCCCGCTCCACTCTCCGTCACGTGCGTCACGTGCGCGGGCGGATTGTAGCGCCTGCGCGCGGCTACGACGGCATACTCGCTGCGGCGGCGGTCATCAGGTCGGTGTGGTCACCGGGGACGAGGCCCCGCGCGATGAGATGGTCGATCAGACGCTCGTATGCGTCGTCGTCGGCAACTTCGAGATGCAGCGTGATACGCGCCACGCCGGCCGGAAGGTCGGCCGTCACCAGTTCGTGTTCCACCTCGATGATGTTCGCGCCGACCTCGGCAGCCCCGCCGGTGATGCGCGCCAGCTCGCCGGGGACGTTCGCCGCAGCGACCGTCATGCGACGGCGGCGGCCCTCGATCAGTAGCCCACGCTCGACGATGCGGCCGATCAGGTTGATGTCGATATTGCCGCCCGAGAGCACAGCGACGGTTGGGCCCTCTGGCACGACCGCGCCACTGAGCAGCGCCGCGACACCGAGTGCGCCCGCGCCCTCGATCACGAGCCGCGCGCGTTCGAGCAGGAAGAGCACCGCCTGCGCGATCTGCTCTTCGCTCACGGTCACAACTTCGTCGACGAAGCGTTCGATCAGTGAGTGCGTGAGCGCGGACGGGCCAGCGACGGCGACGCCATCAGCGATCGTGCGCGCGGCTTCGACCGACCGCGCCTCGCCAGCGACCCGTGAGACCGCGATGCCCGGCATCGCAGCCGTCTGCACGCCGATCACCGTGACATCGGGGCGCATCGCCTTGACCGCGGTTGCGATCCCCGCCAGCAGCCCCCCGCCACCGGCGGGCACCAGCACAGCCTCGACGTCGGGAGCCTGCTCAAGCAGTTCGAGCGCGACCGTCCCCTGCCCGGCCACGATCGACGGGTCATCGAAGGGTGGGATGAAGACGAGCCCGCGTTCGGTGGCGAGTTCCTGCGCGTGCTCGATCGCCAGCGAGAGCGGCCCATCGACGCGAATCAACTCCGCGCCGTAGCCCTCGGTCGCGCGCTGTTTCGCGAGCGGCGCGTCGGCGGGCACCACCACCGTCGAAGGCAGGTCGAGCCCGCTCGCGGCCATCGCGACGGCCTGCGCGTGGTTGCCCGCGCTCGCCGCGATCACGCCGCCTGGGCGCTCGATCGAGCGCAGCATGTTGACCGCACCACGCACCTTGAACGAACCCGTGTGCTGCAGGTTCTCGCACTTCAGCGAGACTGAGATTCCCGCCAGTTCCGAGAGCACGCGGCTGGGCCACAGCGGCGTCGTGCGCACGAGCCCACGGGTGCGCACGCGCGCGGCCTCGATGTCGGCAAGCGTAACCGTCGGCTGATCAGCCATGCACCCAGCGTAGCGCGGCTGCTAGAACTCGATCGTGACCTTGATCGACCCGCTCGACTTGTCGAGCGCCAGCGCGTGCGCTCGGTCGATCTCATCGAACGGCACGCGATGCGTGATCAGGGTGCCGAGCACATCGCCAAAACGACGTTCGAGCTCGATCGCGAGGTCGTAGTCAGCGTGCTTGCCCGCGTATCCGTACATCAACGAGCCGACGAGCCGCACTTCCTTCCCGATCAGCGACCCGACGGGCATCGTCGCTCCCGGGCTCGCCACCCCAAGCACGAGGATGCGACCGCCTCGACGCACCGCGTCCATCGCCTGCGCCAGCGTCGAACCGCCGCCGCCAACGCTCTCGATCACGAGATCGACGGGGTTCGCCTGCGACCACTCGCGAAGCGCTGCCTCGCCGTCCTCGTCCGCCGTGAAGACGCGCGTGGCCCCGAGCTGCCGGGCGGAATTCGCCTGGTGCTCGTGCCGCGCCGTGATCGCCACCTCGCCCGCGCCCGCCTGCCGCGCGTAGAACGCGGCGAGCAGCCCGATCATGCCGCCACCCAGGATCAGCACGCGCTCGCCGGTCGTCGCCCGCAGGCTGTCGAGTTCAGCCGCCAGCCGGTAGCCGTGCGCGACGACCGCCAGCGGCTCCGTGAGCGCGCCGACCGCGAAGTCGACGCCGTCCGGCAGGCGGAAGACGTTCTGTTGCGGCAACGTCAGCAGCTCGCTGTAGCCGCCGGGTCGTGTCAGTCCGACGACCGAAAATTCAGTCTCACAGAGTGTGATCTGCCCAGAGCGGCAGTTCCCGCAATGGCCGCAGAAGAGGTTGGGCTGCACGGCGACACGATCGCCCGGCCGCCACTGCTCGACGTCCTCACCAACCGCGATGATCTCGCCGCTGATCTCGTGCCCGCGCACACGACCGGACTGCCAGCGCTCCGGGCTGCGCAGCGGGTGCAGGTCGGAGCCGCAGACGCCGCACGCTCGCACGCGCATCTGCACCTCACCGGAACCCGGCGCTGGCGAGTCGTCGACGTCGCGAATCTCGAAGTGGCCGGGTTCTTCCGCGCTGTACGCCTGTCGCATCGTCGCCCCCTCGGCCGGCCGCCCGCCGCGAGCGGGCATGCGGTGCTGTCGCGGCGCGCAGTATCGCACGCTGCGATACCCTCGCGGAGATGACCTCCTCGTCGCATCCCGCCGCTCCCGACCATCCGACGGTCGCGACCGCCCTCGCACTGGGCGAGGACGGCATCGCCAGCCTCGCCGACGAGCTACGCAGGGCGATCGACGGCGATGTGCTGATCGATCGCGGCTCGCGGCTGATGTACGCGACCGACGCCTCGATCTACGAGATGGAGCCCGTCGCGGTTGTCTTCCCTCGCGGCGCCGACGACGTACAGGCAGTCGTTCGCATCGCCGCCGAACGCGGCATCCCGGTGCTGCCGCGCGGCGCCGGCACCAGCCTCGCGGGGCAGGCCGTGAACCACGCAATCGTGCTCGACTTCTCGCGACACATGGCTTCGGTGCTAGAGATCAACGCCGACGAGCAGTGGGCGCGCGTCCAGCCGGGACTCGTGATCGCCGCGCTCAACCGCGCCGCCGCGGAACACGGGCTGCAATACGCCGTGGACCCCGCGACCCAGAACCGCGCGACCGTCGGCGGCGGCATCGGCAACAACTCCTGCGGCGCGCGCTCCGTGATGTACGGCAAGACCGTCGACCAGGTGCTCTCGATCGACGTCGTGCTCGCCGACGGCACCCGCACGACGCTGCAATCGCTGGGAGGCGCGGCGCTCGACGGCAAGCGCGCGCTCGACGGCATCGAGGGCGACGCCTACCGCGAGGTGACGCGTATCGCCGGCGACCAGCGCGAGGAAATCGAGCGCCGCTACCCGAAGATCCTGCGCCGCGTCTCCGGCTACAACCTCGACGCCTTCACCGACAGCGAGGATGCGGTTGACCTCACGCAGCTCCTCGTCGGCTCAGAGGGCACACTCGCCGTGATCACGGAGGCGCGCATGCGCCTCGTACCGCTGCCTGCCGCGCGTGGGCTCGTCGCGGTGCACTTCGCGAGCGTCGTCGAAGCCTGCGAGGCCGCCGTGCCGGCGCTGGAACACAACCCGTCGGCCGTCGAGCTCGTCGGCGACGAGATCATCCGTCGCTGCCGTGTGAGCGCCGGCTTTCGCGAGCTCGTCGAGTTCGTCGAGGGCGACCCCGGCGCGCTGCTGTTGATCGAGTTCTACGGCGAGACCGAGGCGGAGGTGAGCGCCCGCTTCGACGTGCTGCAACAGGACTTCGAGACACGCGGGCTGGGCTACGCGACCGTCGCCACGACCGACGCCGCCGAGCAGCAGGCGATGTGGCGCATGCGACAGGCGGGGCTCGGCCTGCTGATGGCCGTGCGCGGCGACGCCAAGCCGGTCGCCTTCGTCGAGGACGCCGCCGTCGCGCCGAAGGACCTCGCACGCTTCGTCGAGCGCTTCGATGCGATCGTCGAAGGGCACGGCGCACCGGCCGCGTACTACGGCCACGCCAGCGTCGGCTGCCTGCACATCCGTCCGCTCGTGAACGTGAAGGAGGAGGCCGGACTGGCGACGACGCACCAGATCGCGACGGAGATCGCCGACCTGGTGCTTGAGTTCGGCGGCAGCCTCAGCGGCGAACACGGCGATGGCATCCTGCGCGGCGTCTACACCGAGCGCATGTTCGGCACACAGCTCACGCAGGCCTTCCGCGACGTGAAGCAAGTCTTCGATCCGCAGGGCATCCTCAACCCCGGCAAGATCATCGATACGCCCGACTTCGAGCAGAACTTGCGGCTCAGCCCCGCGACCCGCAACAGCGAGCCGGTCACCTACCTCGACTTCGCCGAGGACGGCGGCTTCGCCGGGGCGATCGAGCAGTGCAACGGCCAGGGCGCGTGCCGCAAGATGGACGGCGGCATGTGCCCCTCGTTCATGGTCACGCGCGACGAGGAACATTCGACGCGGGGGCGCGCCAACCTGCTGCGCATGGCGATCAACGGCACGCTGCCGCCGGACTCTCTCGCCGGCCAGCGCGTCTTCGAGGCGCTCGACCTCTGTGTCGAGTGCAAGGCCTGCAAGTCGGAGTGCCCCTCCGGCGTCGACCTCGCGAAGCTGAAGTACGAGGTGCTGGCGCAGCGCAACGACGTGCACGGCCTGCCGCTGCGCTCGCGGCTTTTCGGCAACATCGCGACGCTCGGCCGCTGGGCCTCGGCGGGCGCGCCGCTGAGCAATGCACTGGCGCGGCTCTGGCCGGTGCGCTGGGCGATGCAGCAATGGCTCGGCATCCACAGCGAGCGTCCCCTGCCCCACTTCGAGCGCGAGACCTTCCGCGGTTGGTTCACCTCACGTCGACAGCCCCCGCGCGAAGCGCCGCGCGGCGAGATCGTGCTCTTCGACGACACCTTCACGCAGTTCAATCACCCTCAGGTCGGCCGCGATGCGACGCAGTTGCTGGAGGCGCTCGGCTACCGCGTGCGGCTCGTCGCGCGCACGACGTGCTGCGGTCGCCCCGCGATCTCGAAGGGCATGCTCGGCGAGGCGCGCGAGTGGGCCCGGCAGAACGTCGAAGCGCTGCTCCCTTTCGCGGAGCGCGGCGTGCCGATCGTCGGCATTGAGCCCTCATGCCTGCTCGCCTTCCGCGACGAGTACCCGCAGCTCCTGCGAGAAGAGCCGCAGCACTCCTCCGCTCGTACCGTCGCCGACCACGTCCTGCTGCTCGATGAGCTGCTTGTACAGCTCGCCGCGGAGGACCCGGCGGTCGGCGAACTCTTCCGCGACGACCTCACAGCCGACGTGCTGTTGCACGGCCACTGCCACCAGAAGGCGATCACGGGCATGGACTCCACGCTGGCAGCACTGCGCATCGTGCCGGGCTTCTCGGCGGAGCTGATCGACGCTGCTTGCTGCGGCATGGCGGGCGCGTTCGGCTTCGAGGCCGAGCATTACGAGACCTCACGCCAGATGGGCGAACTGAGGCTCTTCCCCACGGTCGAGGCCGCGTCGGACAGCACGATCGTCGCGATCACGGGCGTCTCCTGCCGCCAGCAGATCGACCACTTCACGTCGAAGCGCCCGCGACACGTGATCGAGCTACTCGCCGAGGCACTGCGCTAGCGGCGCACCACGAATCTTTCTGTCCACCCTGAGCCCGCCGAAGGATGGCGTGCCGGCGACACAGAGGTTGAGCCGGTCGAGTAGCGCGCGTCCCTCGCGAGCGTGTCGAACCCGAAGTGGCATTGCCAGGCAGCAACGACTTGCCTTCGACCGAACCCATGTCGTCAATTTCAAGTTGATAGAGGTGGTTGCGCCCGGCCTTGAAGCTCGCGACGTCGTAGAACTCAGAGGTGACGTGCAGCGGCGTCACCCCGTCCCACCACTGCCGGTTTGTCTCCCAGTACTCGTCCGTCACCGTTCGCGCCGCTAACCCCTCGGCAGGCCGAGCCCGCGCGTGGCGATCACGTTGCGCTGCACCTCGGAAGTGCCGGCACCGATCGTCTCGGAGACGGCCGCGAGGTACGACTGCACCCACTTTGAGCGCATCGGCGTAAGCTCGCCGTCGGGGTCGAGGAGCTGCCCGTAGAGTCCCAGCGCCTTCACGGCGGTGTTGCCGATGCGCTGCTTCATCTCGCTGGTGAAGACCTTCTGTACCGAGGCCTCATAGTTCGGGATGTCGCCGCGGTTCTGCATCGAGATCACGCGGTAGGAGAAGAGCTTCGCCGTCTCCGCCTCCACGTAACGCTCGGCCAGCGCCGACCGCACGGCAGGCTCGCGACCGATGCGTGAACGACCACTGCCGGCCGCCGCTTCCGCGAGCAGGAACCCGCGCAGGTCGTCGAGCGTGTTGCTGATGCCGATCGCCGAACCGATCGAGGAGCGCTCGAAGTCGAGGTGCGTCGCGCCGACGTACCAGCCGCGGTTCACCTCGCCAATCACGTTCTTCGCCGGGACACGCACGTCCTCGAAGAAGACCTCGTTGAAGTTGCGGGCGTCGGTGATCTGCTGGAGCGGGCGCACGGTGATGCCCGACGCCTCCATCGAGAGCAGCAAGTAGGTGATCCCACGGTGCTTCGGTGCCTCCGGGTCGGTGCGGAAGAGGCCGAACATCCACTGCGCCTGGTGCGCGCCCGACGTCCAAATTTTCTGACCGTTGATCACGTAGTCGTCGCCATCGCGCATCGCGCGCGTCTGCAGCGAGGCGAGGTCGGAACCGGAGCCCGGCTCGGAGTAGCCCTGGCACCAGATCTCTTCGCCTTTGACCATCTTGGGCAAGAACTGCGTCTTCATGTCGTCGCTGCCGTGCACCATGATCGTGGAGCCAACGTCCGGCACGCGCTGGGGCGTCGCCCGCATCTCGGCGAAGACCTCGTTCAGGATGAATTGCTCCATCACGGTCAGGTCGGCTCCGCCGTACTCCTTCGGCCACGCCGGAGCGATCCACCCCGTCTCGACAAGCGCACGACGCCACTGCATCGACAGCTGTCGGCGATCGTCGCCGCGCACGTTGCCAATCTGATTGCCGCCAAGGCCGATGGTGTACACCGCGTCGTCGATCAACTCCTGCGGATGACGTGCCTCAACGAAGTCGCGCACCTGCGTTCGGAATTCCGCCTGTTCCGCTGTATCGGCGAAGTCGACCATCCGACCGCCCCCTTGGTACATCCCAGCTGCATCGCTCTCGATCGCAAAGCAGCGTACCACCGCCACCGCCGCCACCACTGCCCTGCCGACGGCGACGCTACGCTCATCATCCGACCCATCAGCACGGGAGCAGCATGGCGAACAAATTCACTCCCGATGATGCCCGCGCCGCGCTCGCGGCGACCCGCAACCTCGCGACGGACGGACTCGCCACGCCATTCAGACAGGCCGACCTCAGTTCGATCCTCGCCGTCGGCATCGAAGTGAAGAGCGTCGATGACGGCCTGCTCAACTTCCCGACCACGATCGATGGCACCGACGCCTACTGGTGCTGGCGCGATCGCGCCAGCACAGCCGCCTAGTCGGTCGCCTCTCGACCACCGCGTGAGATCAGCGCCATCGGCTCGTCATCGATGGCGATCTGCGCGGCCAGCGTCATCATTTCCGACTGTGCCGTGTAAACGAGGTAGGCGGAGATCGCAACGCGTAGCGGCGTCTCGCGATCAATGTAGTACCCGTACTTGTCGATGCGACCGTCGAGGCTCGGGAACGCGCGCTTAATATACGTCGATATCTGCACCTCATCGACGTAGTTGTCGGCGAGCTGGTCAAAGGGGCCATCGTAGTAGTCGTTGCGCTGGACGTTGAGCCGCCGCACGCCCGCCAGCACTTTGCGATTGTCGTGCTCGGTATCGACCCAGAAGACGAACCCGCTGCGCCGGCCGAAGAGGATCCCTCCGCCGAAATCATCGAAGACGTCCGGCAGCCCGTCTTCCTCATTCAGCACCCAGTTGAAGTAGTTCCCGGTCTCGTTGAAGACCAGGTAGAATTGGTAGCCCGACTCATCATAGGTGCGCTCAAGGAACTTCTCATCGGATGCTAGTGTCAGCGCCGGCGGCAGAGTTTGGTCAAGCTGATGTAAGTTGAACACGACCGTCTTGCCCTTGAAAAACACGTTATAAGTGAAGCGATCGACGGCCGTGACGACCACGCCGTCGGCGTCGGTGAAGAACTTGGAGCCAGACGCCTTCTCGATCAGCGTCGAGGGGAACTCGATGAACTCGTAGTAGCCAAAAGAGAGCACGCCGTTGTCGCGGCTGCGCGACGGCAGGCGGATGTTACCCCACACCTGTTTCCCGTCGAGTGTGAGGATGAAGTAGTAGTAGTTCTCAGACGGGTAGACTGTGATCTCGTCCGGCAACCCCGCGAAGACGATTTCGAAGAGCCCGTCCGCATCGCTGAGGTCGACGTCGTCGGCAGACAGACCCTCGACCCATTGCTGATTGAAGCGCAGGTAGCGCCCACCGAGCAGGTCGACGGCTGGAGCGGGTTCTGTAGCTGACGTTTCGCTGTCGCCGGAAGAGCAGGCGGCGAGGAAGACAGCCGTCAGCGCCAGCATTGCGACGAAAAACGCCACTCGCGCACAAGAGAAAACCGCGAACGCTCGCGGCGCAGACTGAGCGTTCACGGAACGCCGCTCGGAACCAAATTTGTCGGGGAACAATAACAATGTCATGGACCTTTTCACCGGACGCACCGGGACTTTCTTACCCACCGGCTCTTGCAAACCGACGCCAGAGAAGGTAATCATAGACGCGCGTTGTTGCTTATGCACCAGCGGGGCGCCCTGTTTCGGCAGGGTTGGAGTGACGGGTGTTACCTTCTACTATGGTGCGACGTACCCTCTCGCTCTCTGCGTTACTCGTGCTGGCGACTGCGCTAAGCTTCAGCAACCTCCTCAGCTTCTCAGGCATCGCTCCCACTCCAGTCAGTGGAGAGAACGGCCACGACCCCGTAGCCAGCGATGGCGGTGGCGGTGGCGGTCACGACCCCGGACAAAGCGCCGCCGATGACGCCCCCCCTCCGCACGACCCCGTAGCCAGCGATGGCGGTGGCGGTCACGACCCCGTAGCCAGCGATGGCGGTGGCGGTCACGACCCCGTAGCCAGCGATGGCGGTGGCGGTCACGACCCCGTAGCCAGCGATGGCGGTGGCG
>MPMF02115923.1_pt1 | contig 39737 bp, 35 predicted proteins | sample 1617271 | NCBI WGS metagenome assembly MPMF02 (sample SAMN05944812, study PRJNA350692) | marine metagenome | biome: marine; feature: ODZ; material: water; isolation source: 120 m water sample prefiltered with 30 um filter, filtered on to 0.2 um... | place: Pacific Ocean | collected 2012-04-09... | reverse complement strand
GAGGAAGCAGCTCCGACCGAGGAAGCAGCTCCGGCCGAGGAAGCCGCCCCGACCGAGGAAGCCGCCCCGACCGAGGAAGCCGCCCCGACCGAGGAAGCAGCTCCGACCGAGGAAGCCGCCCCGGTAGAGGAAGCAGCTCCGACCGAGGAAGCCGCCCCGGTAGAGGAAGCCGCTCCGGCCGAGGAAGCCGCTCCGGCCGAGGAAGCCGCTCCGGCCGAGGAAGCCGCTCCTGCCACCGTGGCAGCTACTCCTGTTCCGGCCGCTGTGCCATCGCGCCGTGACTTCGGCTTTGGCGGGCCACCTCAGGATGGGGAGGGCCAGGAACTCAGTGAGAAAGTGGTTTTCATTAATCGCTGCGCCAAGGTCGTAAAGGGTGGGCGCCGTTTCAGCTTTTCCGCCCTGGTGGTGGTTGGTGACCATGCCGGTAAGGTGGGTTACGGATTTGGGAAAGCCAAAGAGGTGGCCGAATCGATCCGCAAGGCGAGTGAACATTCCAAGCGCAACCTCGAGACCATGACTCTGGCCGGGCACACGATTCCCCATGAGATCTATGCGGAATTTGGTGGCGGCAAAGTGCTCCTCAAGCCCGCTTCGCCGGGGACGGGAATCATTGCCGGTGGTGGGGTGCGTGCCGTGTGCGAGGCGGTAGGCATCAAGGATATCCTCGGCAAGTCGCTCGGCTCGAACAATCACTCCAACGTGGTGAAAGCCACTCTCAAGGCGCTCTCGCTCCTGCGCAACCGCGACGAGGTTATGAGCCTGCGTGGCAAGAAAAAGGAGAAAGCAATATAATCGCGCAACACTGCACTCTCAGAATCACCGGAGATCCGACCTGACCGACCCTGGAGCAATGGAGTAATGGAACGCTGAAACAGGGTTCCAGGGGTTCAACTGCCACCGCTCCGCCACTCAATCACTCCCTCATATACAACATGAATCTTTACGACTTAAAGCCCAACTCCGGCGCGAAGCATCGCCGGAAGCGCGTCGGCAATGGTGAAAGTTCCGGACTGGGCAAGACCTGCGGTCGCGGCCACAAGGGACAGAAGTCTCGATCGGGAGGTGGAGTGCGTCCCGGTTTCGAGGGTGGTCAAATGCCCCTGCATCGCCGTCTTCCCAAGAAGGGATTCAGTAATGTGCAATTCCGCCAAAAGATCGCAATCGTCAACGTCTCCCAACTCAACCAGAAGTTCGAGGATGGTGCGACGGTCAACGAGAAGGCGTTGCGCGAGGCGGGGTTGGTCACGGGTCGGTGCGATGCCATCAAGATTCTCGGCCAGGGAGATCTTGAACGAAAACTGACGGTGGTGACTGATGCCGTCAGTGCTTCTGCGCGGGCCAAAATCGAGAAGGCCGGAGGAACGGCCGAAACTGGCGCCTGACTATCTCAACGGTATGCAGCTTCATTCGATTTTCAGTTTACGCTGCTTGCAACCTAACTTCGCCCACCCCGGTAATAAATGATCACGGCCTTCGCGAACATCTGGAAAGTCCCCGAACTCCGCGACCGCATCCTCTTTACCCTGGTCATGGTGGTGATCGTCCGCCTTGGCGTGGCCATCACCCTTCCGGGAGTGGATGCGAGTGTGATCGATCGTTGGCTCGAATGGCGGGTGGAAAACGATGAGGGTGGAAACGCTGTTGGAGTTCTGCTGAATGTTTTTTCCGGTGGTGCCCTGCAGCAGTGCGGGATATTTGCCCTGGGAATCATGCCCTACATCTCCGCATCCATCATGATGCAACTGATGTCAGCGGTGGTACCCAAATTGGCCAAACTTCGCCGCGAAGAGGGAGGACAGCAGAAGATCAACCAATACACCCGCTTTATCACCATCGTCATTGCGGTGGTGCAGGGATTCCTGTTGGCCCAGACTCTTCAGAATCCCGAGAACATTCCCTACATGGAGGGAATCGCCCAGCATGGCGGAGGGAACCTTGTGCCTGAAGGAGGGTTAGGCTTCACCATACTTACGGTGCTCACCATTCTGGCGGGAACGATGCTGTTGATGTGGATTGGTGACCAGATCACGGAGCGTGGAATCGGGAACGGGATTTCGCTCCTTATCTCGGTAAACATTATCGCCGCACTGCCTGGTGCCCTGGTCCAGGCGTTCAACACCTACGTCCGGAATGCGGAGGCCAATCCCTTCAAGCCGATGATTCTGGTCGGTCTCTTTGCGCTTCTCCTCTTCATCATAGCGGCCGTAATTGCCATTACGCAGGCCCAGCGCCGGATTGCCATTCAGTATGCCAAGCGGGTGCGTGGCAAGCAGTTGACCGGCCAGCAGACACAGTATCTTCCGCTCAAGGTGAACTACTCCGGGGTGATGCCCATCATCTTTGCCAGCGCGATCCTTTCACTTCCCACCATGCTGCTGAGTTCCATTCCCGCCTTCAGTAATAAGGAGTGGGTATCATGGCTGACGGAAACCCTCAATCCGCCGAGCATCTCGTATTTCATCATTTCGGGGGCGATGATCTTCTTCTTCAGTTACTTCTGGGTGGCAACAATGTTCCAGCCCAGTGAGATTGCAGAGAACCTGAAACGAAGTGGAGGGTATGTTCCCGGGGTGCGTCCCGGCAAGCCGACGGCGGAGTTTCTCGACTTCACCATGACGCGGCTGACCTTCGCGGGGGCCCTCTTTCTCACTCTCATCTACATCCTGCCCATGTTGCTGACCATCACCCTCAATCTGAACTTTGTGGTGACCAGTTTCTTTGGGGGCACAAGTCTCCTCATCCTGGTGGGGGTATTGCTTGATATCCTCCGGCAGACGGAGACGCATCTCCTTCAGCGTCACTACGACGGCTTTCTGCGTAAGGGCAAGATCCGGGGTCGGGGACGGGCGTCGGGAGCGGGAGCGGTTGCTTCCGGTTCCGCGTTGGTTTACCTATGGGCCTTTGCAGCCGTCTTGATCCTTCTCGCAATTGTGGCCTGGATCATAAACAAGTGATCTTGCTGCCGGTCCGGTGGATGCTCCTGCCATAGTTCTGCTGGGTCCCCCGGCTTCGGGAAAGGGAACGCAGGGGCGATTGCTCGCAAGGGAGGAAGATCTCTCCTATTTCAGTACCGGCAAGCAGCTCCGACGGGAAATGAAGGCGGCATCTCCGCTTGGCAAAGAGGTCGAACCCTACCTGGCGGCCGGCCAATACGTGCCTGACGAACTGGTGCTCGCTCTTGCCATCGGCTGGATCCGGAAAGTGAAGGGGGGCTGGGTTCTTGACGGCTTTCCGCGCACCCTGCCCCAGGCCGAGGAACTCGATCGGGTTCTCGGTGTGGACGGTGCACGTTTGAGGGCCCTTCTCCTGGAGGGACCGGTAGCGGAACTGGAACGCCGCGTGACCGATCGCCGGGAATGCACGGCGTGTCCCTGGACCGGGACAAGGGTGCAGGCCGAGTTGTCCGGGGGAGTCTGTCCAACCTGTGGTGCCACGCTTGGACAACGGCACGACGATGATCTGGAGAACTTTCGTCAGCGCCTCAAGGCGTTTGAAGAGTTGACCTTGCCTGTAGCTTCTTATTACGAACAATCCGGACGTCTTCTCCGGGTTTGGGGCGTTGGCTCCCCGGAGGAAGTTTTCCAGAATGTGCAGTCTGAGCTCGCCTGATTTCATGGGTAAACGCATCAAGATCCCGATCAAGAGCGAAGCCGAGATCCGCAAGATGCGGATTGCGGGAGAGATTGCCAGTGACGTGCTTCAGGCCACTGCCGGATTCGTCGAACCCGGGCGAACCACTGCCGAGGTTGATGCCTACGCCGCCGAACTGATAGCGGAGCGCGGGGGAACGCCCACCTTCCTGGGCTATCGGGATTTTCCTGCCAACATCTGTATCTCAATCAACGAAGAGGTCGTGCACGGAATAGGAGGGTCCCGCCGTATTCAACCCGGAGACCTCATCAGTATTGATATCGGGGTCACGATGGACGGGTGGATCGGTGACAATGCCGTCACGGTGCCTGTCGGTCCTATCACCCAGGAAAACCGCCGCCTGCTGGCTGCCACCGAGCAGAGCCTTTATGAGGCCATCGATCATGCCCGGGACGGGGCGCTTCTGGCCGATCTCTGCGGGAGTGTGGAAGCCTACGTAAACCACCATGGCTTCACGGTGGTTCGTAAACTGGTAGGTCATGGGGTGGGGCAGAACCTGCACGAGCAACCCGAAGTTCCGAACTTCCGGCCCGAGGGGCGCTCTCCACGACTGAAGGCGGGCATGATTCTCGCCATTGAGCCGATGGTGAATGCCGGGGTGGGAGAGGTGGACTGGCTTGATGACGGATGGACGGTGGTGACCGCTGACCGGAAATCATCGGCTCATTTCGAGCACACCGTTCTGGTGACGACCGGTGATCCTGAGATCCTCACCTCGCGTCCCCGCACTGCCCTGCCGGAGCAACTGGGAGTGACATTGTAACCCGGAGGACTGGAGGTTGCGGTATTGCCCCGGGGGATTCAGGGAAGGTGAACTCAGGCAACTTGAGCAATACCGCCGCCTGTTACTTGAGCGACATAATCCAGGCCGAGAGATCGGCAACATCCTGCGGATTCAGGGTATAGGAGAAACTGGAGGGCATGCCCGAGTGCTTGGCGTCGGACCGTTTCACGATCTCCGTGGGTTGCACCACCACACGTTCGCCGGTGGGAAGGTAGATCTTCATGCTCAAAGCCGTTTCCTCCTGAATCATGCCGAAAAGTTCACGACCGTCCTTCAACTTGAGGCTGGTCTGCTGAAATCCCTCCACGATGTAGGCATCCGGTTCGAGAATGGACTTGATGATGTAGTTAAGATCCTGCCGTTTGTGGATTCCAACAAGGTCCGGTCCCAGCACCACTCCTTTGCCGTGAACATGGTGACAGGCGAAGCAGGTGCCCCGTCCGAAGAAAATCTCTTCGCCGTGCTTCAAATTTGCCCTTGGGAGCATAGCAACTGCCGCGGCCACCTCGGTCTTCAAGTTGCCGGCTTTAGTGAGAAACACCTGATACATCGATTCACCGCCCCTGCCGCCAACCTTGTTGCCGCCGAGCACCACCTCGCCGGCCTCTAACGGGCGGCGATAGACGGGGAATTTTTCGCCGTTGCTCATGCGCACCACCATGTCGGTCTTCTCCATACCATCGATCAGGGGTTTCGGTGGGCTGGCACGGCCGTCATACGCAAGGTAGAGCGTCGCAGGCAGGTTAATCTTGAAGCGCAGGAACGATTGGTCGCGGTTCGCCTTGTCGTCGTTGTGGGTGCGGATGTAGGTGGCTCCAGCGAGAGCTTCAGGGATCTCGGTGAAGGTGTAAGTTCGGTCGGCGTATACCAAGACCCCGCGCTGCAAACCACCGAGTTCCGCGCGGTAGGAATTGGCCGTTCCTTCGCCGCCGATGGCGTTTACGAACAGGCGGTTTTCCCACTCAGAATCCGAGATCTTGTGCACGGTTAGCGATTCGACACCCGAAACTCTCCGTTCGCCCTCGAAGGCTGCGGCCTTGATCGTGGCACCTTCCTCGACCGTAATTTGCTTCCCCGCCTTCGCCGATTGGTGACTCGGTTCCAACCCGTCCAGAGTGAAGTGGACTTGGAACGGTGATCTTGCTTCAAAGCGAACGATTGTCGAATCGCGGAAATTGCGTTTCTCCGCCGAGATTCTGAGCGTGATCAGCCCACCTTTCGGAGCGGCACCGGTATCATCCAGGAACTCGTTTGCACGACGCTGCAAATCGCGATCCCCTTCCTCCATCAGGCCGAGAGCGGCCATTCGGCGGATCCCGAAGCGCTCATCGGCGAGCAACTTGCGTCTCTGCTCCTCCGGCAGCTGGCGCCGCATGACCTGCCAGCTGGTGTAGTAGGTCACGCGATCCCTCTCGTAGGCGACGGCGTCGAGGATCGCCTCGCTGTGATCTCCCCAGCCGATGCGGTCGAGCGACTGCATCGCCGCGGCCCTGACGCGGGGCTCGCTATCTTCGAGCAACTTCACCAGCAGCGGAGCCGCGGAAGCTGCCCCGTTCTCGCCGAGGATGCGTGTCGCCTGGATGCGGATGTTGAGCTTGTAGCGCTCGAGCGCTGCGTCGATCGTCCCCTTCAAAGTCAGTCCCTCGCCGCGGGCGAAGGTTTCCATCTGCCCGTGGCCAAGGTCGGCAGTCTTATCGATGTGGCCGATCGCCCAGATCGCCCAAGTCGCCTGCGTCTCGGTGAGGCCGCCGGTTTGGATCGCCATCACCAGCTTTTGCCAAATCTTCTCACCACGCTGGACCAACTCGTCCTGCGCATGCACGCGCCAGACGTGGACGTTCGAACCGAGATCCTCCAACAGCTCCTCGACGCTCCAGGTCCTGATATCCTTTTCCCGCTTCGCGGTATCCCACTTTGCCCGCGGGACGAGCGGTGATTCCTTGTGAATCAGCCGGAACACCCGCCCCTGATACTTCGCGTTCTCCTCGGGCGTCCATTTGTCCTTGGGGACATACTCGGTGCCGTAAACGGACCCCCAGCCGGCGATGTAGAGAGCGCCGCCGGGACCGATCTCGATATCTGTCGGTCGGAAAAGCGCCCGCCCCTTCGCGCCCTTGTAACCGAGATCGCCGCCCTGCGTCGCCCCGCCATCGACGATTTTCCACATCTTCTCGGCGGGCACCTGTAACGCACCGTCCCACTTAGGGTTGTAGAGGAAGATGCAGTTGTTCGTCCAATCGGCGATCAGGTGATGATCGCGATACTTCTCCGGGAAGTGCTCGGAGGAGTAAAAGGCGACACCCGTCCCGGAGCCGCTCACGCTCGGAAACAGATCGGAGGATGGTGCGATCGCGATGTGCCTGCCCATCCAGTCGAACTTCCACGGGTGGCGCATCGAGTAGTGGCCGTGGCGGATCGGCATGAAGATGCGCTCGCCCGGTGCGCCGGGGTCGTTGTCGGTGGCGAGCCAGTTGAAGCCACTGTCCATGCACATGTCCCAGGGGTTGCGCATGCCGCGGGCGTAGAGCTCAAGGTCGTGCCCGCCGGCCCGGCAGCGGAACACCCCGCCCTCCTTCTCGTCCTTGTTCATCGGGTGGTAGCTTTTCGGGTAGGTGTCTTTGGTGAAGATCTCCGTCAGCGGGTACTCCGTCTTGTCGTCCGACTTGATGCCCTGCAGGTCACGGACCGGCTTCGGCGCGTTCGGTTTCACCCAGGTGTTGCCCATGGTGAAGTAGAGCCAGCCGTCGGGCCCCCAGTTGAGCCCGTGCACACTGTGACGCAGGTTGTTGAGACCGGTGTAGATGATCCGGTACTCGTCGGCGACATCGTCGCCGTCGGTATCACGCAATACGGTGAGTTCCGGGGCATTGGCGACCCAGAGTTCGTCGCCCTTCCAGGCCATCGATTGCACGCAGTTCAGCCCCTCGGCGAAAGTCTTCACCGTCTCGGCGATGCCGTCCCCGTCCGCGTCGATCAGAATCTTGATGTAGTCTGTGGGCGAGTCCGGTTTTGGATGCCGGTATTGGGGGCCGGCGCCAACGTAAAGGCGTCCGCGCTTGTCAAAGCACAGTGAGGAGGGGTTGATGATGTGGGGTTCTTTGACAAAGAAATTGATCTCGAACCCCTTCCCCACTTCAGGGAGCGCATTCCTGTCGATTTCGGCAAAAGCAGGCGAGGCGATAACGAGGGTCGTCAGAGTGGCGGAGAGAATGAGGTGGGTCGCTTTCATGAGCTAGGAGTCGGGATAGAATACATCGGAATCATCAATGTCGGGAATGCCCACCACCAGGACGCGCATTTTCCCCACTGCGCCGTGGAGGACACCGGGAGGAATATGGATCATGGTGCCGGGGTGAACCGGATGTTTCTCACCATCAAGAATCACGGAGCCTTCCCCTTCAAGCACGTAGTAGAGTTCGGTGGTGCGCTTGTGGTAGTGCGGTCTGGCACCATCGATATCCACGGTGTGAGCCCACGCGGCAACATTCTGATCGCCCTTGCTGATGAGTCGATAGCGGTGTCCACAGGCGCTGCGTTCCCGCGGGGCGTCCTGCTCGTGGCGAAGAATGAGCGTCCCTGGTGGCGGGGGAGTCGGTCTGTTTGCCATCCTGCAGATTGCATGTGCTGGAACCTGATCCGTCGATTCCGAAATTGCGGGAGCATAGCACTTCCGGGTGAGAACATAGTTCAGGATCAAGTGCACATGCATGATCAACGCTGCCGGTTCATCTTGTGATGAAGTGGAAACTCATGGAGTAGCGAATCCGTTTTCCGCAGGGCGAGTGGAAATTCAGCCGCCCCGGTTCGCTCGTCGCACCGGGCCTGCACCGCGAGACATCTCCGCTGCGAGCGATCCTGCAATCCGCAATATGTCCTAACGTTGCGGCCGGCGCATGGTGGCGAACCGGTATTTCATGACCGCATCCGCGATGGCACTGGCGATCGTGCGCTGATAGGTCGTGTTGGCTATGAGACGGGCCTCGTAGGAGTGGCTCATGAATCCGCCTTCCAGGAGGATGGCAGGATGCCTGACCCCGGTGAGAACACTGAAGCGGGCGCGCCGGATTCCTCGATCGGGTCGTTCGGTCTTGAGCAGGCAGGTGCTATGCACGGCAGTGGCCAGGGCGATGTTGGCGGAATCCTGGGTGTTGCCATCGCGGAGTTTGTTGTCATCCAGGCGCGGCCCGCGTCCATAGTGGGCCACCCCGGCGGGAGAGAGGGTAAAGGTTTCGATGCCCTGGGCGCGTCCACGGCCTCCGGAATTGAAGTGGATGCTGATGAAGATCGCATTCTGGAAGCGGTTGGCGAGATCGACACGTTCCGTGAGGGAAAGGGTGCGGTCGGAGTTCCGGGTCATGATCACCTTGAAGCGGCGAACCTCAAGTTGCTGTTTCAGGATACGGGCGACGGCAAGATTGTAGTTGGCCTCTTTTCCGTGTTGATTGACTGCCCCCGGGTCGTTGCCGCCGTGACCGGGATCGATGATGACGGTGTCGAAGGGATTGGAAGTCTTGATGTAGGAAGGGCGCAGGACGGGATCGACCAATTTACCCAGGTCGATACGGGAGACGAGGTAGCGTCCCTGGTGAGGAATGACCTTGAAGCTGAACACGAACTTCACGTTGTTCATGAAGACTTCCTGTCCGCCAATGCTGAACCTGATCTTGACGGCCCGGTTCTCTAGTTCAAGGAACGAGCCGTTCACCTTCATGGACTGGAATTTGTAGAAGTCCCTGATGCTGCGGACAGTGACGTAGTCGCGGCCGTCATGCCGCACCGTTTCCCAGCCAGCAGCGGAGGCTGTTAGTGCAGGGAACAGCAGTCCGCCCAGGAGAAGCAGAAGGGATCTACGGAAGGATCGGGAAACGAAACTCATTGACGGGGGTGACCGCTGGAGAATACACGCCGTAATCGGCCGGTTTTGCGGGTCTTTGGGAATAAGATTGGCCTGAAAGGGAGACTCTCGCAATTAGAAAGCTTCTCGACACTGGAGCCCCGCGCTTTTACGGCTCCCTGCGATGTGATTGCGGAAGTTGCCGGAAAATACCGTGCACAGTGGGGCGAGGGGCCACTCTGGTGGCAGGGATGCCTCTATTACGTTGATATTGAAGGATGCAGGGTGCTCGCGTTTGACCCACATTCGGGGGAGGAGAGATTGTGGGAGACTGGAGAAAGGGTCGGTACGGTGGTGCCCCGCCGGAACGGGGGACTTGTGATGGCGGGAGACTCAGGTTTCGCCTTTCTCGATCCGGGGAGTGGTCTCCTGACTCCGCTGGGGGATCCTGAAGCTGACAAGCCCGGGAACCGGTTCAATAATGGAAAATGTTCGCCTGATGGACGTTTCTTTGCGGGTTCGATCAGCCTGGCGAGGAAGCAGGGCGACGCCGCATTCTATCGACTCGATCCCGATCGACAGATCAAGAAGATCTTCGGGGGAGTGACTAATTCAAACGGGGTGGTGTGGACCGGGAATGGAGACACCATGTTCTATATCGACACGCCACGTCTCGCCGTTCTGGCATTCGACTATGATGCGGATACGGGCCAACTGCACAACAGGCGTGAGGCATTTTCAACCTGTGAACGGGTGCCCGGTGTTCCGGATGGCATGGCAATTGATGCTGAGGGTCATCTGTGGATCGCCTTTTGCCATGGAGGTTGCGTAGTGTGTTTTGATCAGAACGGCAAGGAGTTTGAGCGTCTCATCCTGCCCTGTCGCGAAGTGACCGCGCCGGCCTTTGGGGGAGAAGACCTCGGCGATCTTTACCTGACCACGGGCCAACCTCATGAGGAGGTAGAGGAAGAGGCGGGTCGCTTGTTCGTATTTCCCTCAGTGGGAACCCGGGGACTGCCTGTCAGTGCCTTTGCCGGTTGACTGGGAGTTACTGCGGCAGGGGGAGTTCCATCACGATGGGGCGATGATCGGAGGCGAGGCGCTCATCGAGCACGTGGGTGAGCGGCGGAGTTCCAAAGACGATTCCCCGCGTCATGAAGTAATCGATCTCGACCCTGGGGGACGGAGAGGGGAAGGTCTTGGCGCCGTTTTTCTTGGCAAGAATGGTGAAGCCCGAGGCCTTGAGCTTTGCCAGCGATCCCGCCTCCGGTTCGGCATTGAAGTCGCCCGCCAGGATGACGGGATGCTTGCGTCCGGTAAGGCCCATTATGAGGTCGTTTACCTGCGCTACCCGGAAGGGTTCCCGGGTCCAGTCGTTGTGAATACTGACAAAGGAGAGGAGCGGACCGGAAGGAGTTGGGCGCACCATGACTTCCAGTGCACAGCGTGGTTCCGCGCCGGGGGCGAGTTGATGTCGAACAGATTTCTGGACGGGAAAGCGGGAGAGGATCGCAAGCCCGTATTGGCCTCCCTGGAAGTCCATGAATTTCCCGAACCGATGATGCATGCCGAGAAGGTTTCCCAGGGTTGCGGCCTGATTGACTTTTCCGGATCGAGTACAGGTGTGATCGATTTCCTGAAGGGCCACCAGGTCCGGCTTGATCTTGCGGAGTACTGATGCGATTCGCTTCAGGTTCACCTTGCTGTCCATGCCACGGCCGTGCTTGATGTTGTAGGAAACCAGTCGGATCGTGGTGGTCTCTGTCGCCTGGAGAGAGGGGTTGCCGGTGAGGAAGGCACAGGCGACGAGAAAGAGACTGGTCAAAAAACGGAACATGTGGCGATCGTTCACTTTGGATCCCTGCTCTACACCTGTGTCTCTGTTCCCGGGAAGATTTTCTCGATTTCAATGTCATCGCCGAAGAGGCGATCAAAGGAATCGTCCTTCGGGCCAGGGTCGGGGAAGAGACCGGATCCGTTTCCGGCGATGAAGTCCGGTTGCCTGACTCTGGGGGGCGGCAGGGCCCCCTTCTCTTCTCCCAGGCGAATGGGAATGAGTTCATGGGGTTCTTCCTCGACCCTGTGCCGGGGAAGAATGGTGCGATCTCCACCATTGCCGGTGTGGGTGATGCGAATGGGTTGGGTGTCCACTGATTCGAGTTCCTCGTTGGAGCATTCCTCCGTATATGGGTTGTCGAGGCAACGATCCTGGTTCTGCACTGGTTTCCGGTCGGTTTCCGCCGAAGTGGGATTCATCTTGGCCTCCTCCCCGTGCATTTTCTTTCCCCGGGGTGCGGCTGCAACTGCATGGCATGTCTCATCGAGGAGGAGCAATTGTTCGGGTTGCCCGGATGCCGGGTTTGCCGCGCAGGGCTCCAATTCGAATTTCGGGAAGAACTCATCTCGTGCGGGGACCGCAGAGGAGAATGGGATCTCCTGTGCAGGAGCTACGGAGTGCGGACCGGGGACAACATTCTTCTTCGAGCAGATCGGGCAATTGAACCGCTTGCCCGCGAATCCAACCGGGCTGGAGAATTTCTGCTCACAGTGACCGCAGAAGAACTTGAAGATTTCCCCGTCTCCGGGATGCAGAACCTTGCCAGACTCTTCGGATGCACTGGTGGGGATCGGGATCCCGATAAGACACGAAGAACAGGCGATGCGGTTGTCGGGTGGTCCATTCAGGATTTTCCCGCAGGTGGAGCAGAAGAAGTTGATGGTGACGGATTCCCCGGTCGTAGCGTCCATGAGCAAGGAGGGCTGGATTATGTGGTCGGCATCCGAGGGATGCGGACCGGGCTCCAAGGGTGGCAGTTGAGCAGTCACCACCTATCAGGTCGCCGGAGTATTAACAGAATATTAACATTGCTTAGGGCTGCTTAAATAAGAACCGGGAATGACTGATGTGCAGGTTGCATGTTGAAGGCAGGGATTCCTTCGGGGGAATCCCGAAAAGGGGAGAGAGAAAAAGGGACTGTCGTCCGTGTCGCCTAACCGAAGTCGTAGGCGTCCATGTCAAAGACAATGGTAACCTCTTCCGGGAGCGTGGTGGCGGCGAGGACCTTTTGCACGTGCCTGGAGAGGGTGCGCGGGTTGGTCGATTTAAGGAGGAGTTGGAAACGGAAGAGGCCATGCGCCTTGGGAGTGGGGGCCGGATTGGGCACTCCGAGTTCGATGCCGGAGGGAAGGTCTTTGGAGAGGCGCTGGTGGAGATTTTGCAGGGTGAACTCGGCCAGACGTTCGTGACTGCACTTGCTGGTGAGAAGGGCAGCGTGACTGAAGGGGGGGAAATCGAACTGGCGACGGAAATCAAATTCCTGGTCAGCGAATCCCTCGTAGTCGTGATGGCGCGCGAACTGAACGGAGGGAGAATGGGGAGTGAAGGTCTGGATCACCACTTCGCCCTCCATCTCGCCACGCCCGGAACGGCCCGCCACCTGGGTGAGCAGTTGAAAGGTGCGCTCACCAGCCCTGAAGTCGGGGGCATGAAGTGAAAGGTCAGCGTTGAGGATGCCCGCCAGGGTGACGTTGGGAAAGTCGAGCCCCTTGGCGATCATCTGGGTGCCAAGGAGGATGTCGATCCTGCAGGCACGGAAATCCCGCAGGATGTCGCGCACCGCATTCTTTTTGCGGGCGGTATCAGCATCCAGGCGAGCCAGCCGGGAGCGTGGAAATACTTTGCGAAGAACTTCTTCAACTTTCTGCGTTCCGTAGCCCTGGAGGAGGATGGAGCGGTCCTGGCATTTGGGGCAGGCGCGGGGGACGATGGACTGGTATCCGCAGAGGTGACAGATCAACCGTTCTTCGGTCCGGTGGTAGGTGAGGGGCACGGTGCAATGCTGGCATTCGCAAACGTGACCACAGCTGGGACACTGGAGAGAGCGGGCGAAGCCGCGGCGGTTGAGAAAGAGGATGACCTGCTGTCCTTCTTCCAGTTTCTTCTCCATGTCCATGCGGAGGCGATCAGAGAGGATGGTGGGACCGCCCTTGTGTTTGCGCGTCTCGGTTCGCATATCCACGATACGGATGAGCGGCAGGGATTGGCCGTCTGCGCGTTCGGGCAGGCCCACCAGGTCGTATTTGCCGGATTGAGCATTCTGAAAGGACTCCAGGGACGGAGTGGCCGACCCGAGGATCACGGGGCAGCGTTCCAGATGGGCACGCACCACTGCCAGGTCGCGGCCCTGATATTTGGGCGGATTTTCCTGCTTGTAGGTATTCTCGTGTTCCTCATCGACGATGATGAGGCCTGGTCTGGGCAGGGGAGCGAAGATAGCGGAGCGTGCGCCGACGACCACTTTCGCTTCTCCCTTCCGAATGCGGTGCCACTCGTCGAAGCGCTCGCCTTGCGAGAGATGCGAGTGCAGTACGGCGACCTGGTCCTGCAAGGCGGAGAAGCGCGATTTGAAATGCTGAACGGTCTGGGGGGTGAGAGCGATCTCGGGGACGAGGACAAGGACAGATTTTCCGCGGTCCAGACAGTGCTGGGCGGCCTGGAGATATACTTCGGTTTTCCCCGACCCGGTGACCCCGTGCAGAAGGATGGGTTTCGGGGAGGAGGCCGGGTCTTCAGTTCCGGTTTTACGGTCGAGGGAGGCATCGATGGCATGACAGATGGCTTTGTAGGCAGCACCTTGTCCCTCATTGAGCTTGTGGGGTTTGCTCTCCAGGAATTCATCCCCGGCATCGGGATCGCGGCGGACTTCCTCGTTCCTCACCGTGATGTAGCCAGCTTCCTGGAGGGATTTTACGCTGGGGCGCACTGAAGCACCACCCAGCTCAGTGATCGGGATGGGACCGGAATCCTTGAGTAGTTGAAGAATAGCATGCTGACGTGAGGCACGACGGGAGAGTTTTTCGAGGGTCTCCTCGTCGGGAATTTGCACAAGTTCGGCCACCTGGCGTGTTTTGGCGGAGTGTGTCTCCTGGCGCACCGCGCCGGGCAGAAGCGAACGCATGATCTGTTCGAGGGGCGTGCCGTAATAGGTTGCCATCCACTGGGCGAGTTGGATCAGTTTTTCCGTGATCAGTGGTTCGGGGTCGATGAGAGAGTTTATGGGCTTCAGTTCAAAGTCCACGGTCCCGTTCTCTGCGACACTCAGGATGGTGCCAGTGGCCGACTTGTTGCGGAGGGGCACACGCACGCGGCAACCGGGGAGGGCGGTCACCTCCTTCGGGACAGAGTAGTCAAAGATGAGTTCCGAGGGGCCATCGATCAGGACTTTCGCGGCGGTTGGCACAGCAGCACGTTACGCGGAAATGAGGGGCGATCCAACGCTGCAGATGGTATTCCCACGCGGATCCATTCGGTGGACTATCCGGCCTGTTTCTCCACGATTGAGGCATGGCGCCAGGTGCAGCGGAGCACGGGGAAGCAGCCAGCATTTCGGGTCTACGCAGTAGCCGCCTTGCGGGGGAGGTGGGGGAGGACTTTCTCCACCGCAGCATCGGAGGTGATGCCGTGCTTGTCGCGGAGGATGTCGACTTTGCCGTGTTCGACAAATTCGTCCGGCCAGCCCACCCGCTCGACCGGGGTGTCGATTCTGGCGTCGTGGAGGCATTCGATGACGGACGCGCCGAATCCATTCTTGATGACATGGTCCTCGAAGGTGCAGATCACCTTGCAGCGCCTGGCTACATCCAGGATGAGTTCTTTGTCCAGCGGCTTGATGAAACGCGGGTTGACGAGGGCTGCCGAGTAGCCCCGAGCTTCCAGTGTTGCCCTGGCTTCCACGGCGAGATCGTGGACGGCTCCGAGACCGATGAGGGCCACATCGCAACCGTCGTGAATGAGTTCTCCCTTGCCGATCTCAAGGAGGCGGGGTTTCTCCTTGGGTTGAGCCCCTGTGCCCGCGCCACGTGGATAGCGAACGGCGATCGGGCCATTCTCATAGTGCGCCATGGTCCAGAGCATGTCGACGAACTCGTCTTCGTCAATGGGTTGCATGTGCACGATGTTGGGGATGTGGCGCAGGTAGCCGATATCGAAGAGTCCATGGTGAGTCGGTCCATCGTCTCCGGAGAGTCCCCCGCGATCCATGCAGAGTCGGACGGGGAGTTCCTGCAGGGCCATGTCATGTATGATCATGTCGTAGGCCCGTTGCATGAAGGTGGAGTAGATGGCAAGGAAGGGTTTGAGGCCCTGGGTGGCCAGTCCACAGGCGAAGAGGGCGGCGTGTTCCTCAGCGATCCCGACGTCGAAGTAACGTTCCGGGATCTCCTCCTTGAAGATCTCAAGTTTGGTGCCGCCGGGCATGGCGGCAGTGATTGCCACGATTTTCTCGTCCTTCTTCGCCAGGTTGGTGACAGTGCGTCCGAAGACTTCAGAGTAGGATGGCGTGCCGTCCCCGCGGGTGGAACCATCCTCCACGTTGTAGGGGCCGAGCCCATGAAACTTGCCGGGCTTGTCAAGGGCCGGTTTATAGCCTCGTCCCTTTTCAGTGATGATGTGCAGGATGACGGGTTCCTCCTGATCCTTCAGGTAATCAAAAGTTCTGACCAGAAGGGGCAGGTTGTGTCCATCAAGGGGGCCGAAGTAACGCACGCCAAACTTCTCAAAAAGAACGTTGGGAAAGAGGAGGTTCTTGGCACTGCGCTCGATCTTGTGAGCAAGTCGCCGGACACCTGGGCCGACCCTCGAGGCGAAGTCAGCGGCCTTCTGGCGTACGCCTGAATAGGCCTTGTTGGTTTGCAGGGCATTGAAGTACTTGGCGATGGCTCCCACGTTTTTATCGATGGACCACTCGTTGTCGTTGAGGATCACGATGAATCGTTTGGTGGTTCCCTCGATATTGTTGAGTGCTTCCAGAGTCGGGCCACAGGTGAAGGCGGCGTCACCCGCAATTGCGACTACATGCTCCTCACCTCCCTTGAGGTCGCGGGCGGCAGCCATTCCGAGGGCGGCGGAGAGTGCAGTCCCGGCATGGCCGGCGCCGTAGCAATCGTGTTCCGATTCGGTGCGCAGGAGAAATCCATTGAGTCCCTCATACTGGCGGATGGACTCGATCCGACCACCCCGACCGGTCAACATCTTATGGACGTAACCCTGATGGGAGACATCCATTATAAACTTGTCGGCTGGAGTGTTGAAAACGCGGTGGAGCGCGATGGTGAGTTCCACCACTCCGAGGTTGGGTCCGAGGTGGCCGCCGGTGCGGGACAGGGTTCGGATGAGAACTTCACGGATTTCCTCCGCAAGCGGTACCAGCTGGTCGTCATCCAGGGCTTGTAAATCCTCCGGACCGTTGAGATCAGAGAGGAGGGAGGTCTCGGGAGCAGGCCGCGAACTAGAGGAGTCGGATGTCATCGTCGAGGGATTCGGCGGCCGGGGAGCTGTCGGGACTCGGAGAAGCATCATCTTCTTCCGGGGCGGATGCCAGATCCTTTTCAGATGAGTTGCCCACCTCGATCAAATCGATGCGTTCTTTGGCGGAGGAGAGGACCTTCTCACAATGCCGGAGCAGTCCTGCACCTTTCTCGTAGTGAGCCACCAGGTCTTCCAGCGGCAGTTGATCGTTCTCCATGGCCTCTACGAGGGCTTCCAGCTCCCCCATGGCACCTTCGAAGGTGCTTACTTCGGTTTCTGTTGCCTTCTTGGCAGCCATGGCCCCTAAGGGATGAACTAGGGAGTATTTGCAGTGGGTGACACTGACCAGAAGATGAGACGGGTATCGACAAAGCGCACTGGATTGGGATAACGGGAGAGGAGCGCCTTGAGTTCAGGATCACGGCTTACGAGAGCACCTGCCCCACTCCGGGTAGAGAGGGCGGCCCAGCCGTCCAGGATCAGGGGAGACCATTCCCCGTACTCGTAGTAGACGCTTTCGAGCCCCTTGCGGCTATGAGAATAGGGTGAAATCATGAGACCCGCGAAGGGCGTGTCCTGGGAATCAGCGAGACTTTCGAGTTTTTTGAAATCATCCACCCGATTGGGCAGCCAGAGTGCAGTACGGTCAGCGTACCAGGCCACCGCCCAGGGTTGATCGGTAACGACGATTTCGTTCTCGCGGACTTGTGCGGCCAGTCCGGTATTGAGAACTGGCGGAAAGTAGGGTGGCCAGTGAGGAGGCACCGTGCCGGCCTTGCCCACGTCCCGGATCTGGCGCGGGAGGTCGAGGACCATGGGGCCGGCACTGATCAGGATCGCGACCACGAAGTGGGCGTTACGCAGAGGCGGTATTTCGGTGTGAATCCTGAGCCGGCTCCAGAGGATGGCCACAAAGGCAAGGCCGTAGGCGGCGAAAAGGGGAGCGAAGAGGACGTGCAACTGGTTGGGATCGGTGGCGGAGCCTGCTGTGAGGCCGAAAATGGCCATTCCGATAGTGCTAAAGAGCCACATGAGGAGAATGCACCATCGAAAATTGGCAATGGATCTTCGCTTGAAGGGATGAAGCAGGGAGAGGAAGAAGAGTGGTGCGGTCAGGAGGGATCCGAGGTTGGTGTAGAGATCCCCGGCCTGGAGAATGGTAGTTCTTACGATCTTGAAGGGAAGGTTTTGCAGGGGTAGGATGGCATCCTGGAGGTTGTAGGTGCGCATCACGGAGTCCTCGCTGGTACCGAGGCCATTGAAGACCGCCAGGATGGAAGTGCCCCCCATGCTCCCACTGAACTGTTTGTTCTTGATCAGCGGCAGGAGGGACAGCAGGAGAACAAATCCCAGGGCTGCGAGGCCGGCGGCTCCTCGCGGACGGAAGAAAAATCCGGCATAGACTGCAAAGCCCAGAACAATCCAGATCGCCAGCCAGTGGGTGAGGGCGAGGAGTCCGAGGAAAGTGGCTGCAATGAGAGCAGGCCCGAGGGCGGTCTGGCCTTTCTCTGAGGCTTCCACCGCACGGTATGCGAAGAAGCAGGCGCAGGAAAAGAGAAGCAGCATGAACATCTGGGGCAGTCCGGTCTGGGAAAATTTCCAGTTGAGATCACAGAGCAGCATGAGCATGGCCGTCACGCCCCCGATCCTGGCGTCAAAGATTCGCGAGATGAGGAGATAGTTCACCCCGATGGCGATGAGGAAACAGATCACCGAGGTGGCCGCCACGACTCGATCGAGCTTGTAGACGGTGTCGTTTTCGGTCATGCGCCACTTGTCCGCGTCGTCTCCGTCGACGAACCGCAGAGCCCAGCTCAGGAGGATGGGATGCAGGGGTGCGCGATAGGTGTCGCGGTTGGCATCCTTGATGATTGGCTGACCATCCCGGACTTCACCGTTCTGCCAGATCGAGACTGGTCGCAGGACCTTGGTGGTGAAGCCCTCGTTGCGTGCGATTTCGCGTGCGATCTGTGCCTGGTCCATGCCCTTGGGGGAGTCCAGGCCCCGAAAGGTGACGAGGAGGTAGAGGAGTGAAAGGCCAATCAGCAGGATGAAAAAGAGAACGCGGCGAATGATTATGCCGGCGTTGATGGAGACAGGGTTATTTGCGTTACTCATGATGCGGGTTTAAGATCAGGGTGCGTCCGAAGCGCTCGAAAGGTCTTTCAGTTTTCGTTGCAGGGTGCGCCGACTGATGCCTAGCAGATCTGCCGCCTTGGTGCGATTCCCGCTCGTGTGCCGCAGGGCACTCCGAATGGCGTGCATTTCGAGGTCATGCAAGTTGAATTCTCGGGGAGGCGCAAGGCCCTTTTCCGCCACGTTGGTGAGATCTGCGTTTTCAGCCGGGTTGGAGAGAGCATTCTGGTCGAGAAAGGCAGGGAGATGGTGGAGTTCAATGCCCTCTTCATTGGACATGACGACCCCGTGCTCGATGGCGGTACGCAGTTCCCGGACATTCCCGGGCCAGGTATAGTGACGAAGAAGGTTCAGGGCTTCGTCGCTAAGCGGTTTGAGGGGACGACCGTTTTCCTCTGCAAATTCACGCAGAAAGGAGCTGGCCAGGAGCACGATGTCTTCAGCGCGGTCCCGGAGGGGAGGCATCTTGATGGTCACGACGTTCAGGCGGAAGAAGAGATCCTCGCGGAACTGGCCGGAGGTGACCAGTTCACGCAGGTTCCTGTTGGTGGCGGCCACCACTCTGACATTGACGGCAATGGACGTGTTGGATCCCACCCGCTCAACGGTCCGTTCGGAGAGTGCACGGAGGAGTTTGACCTGGGAGGTGGCATCTATTTCTCCAATCTCGTCGAGAAAGAGCGTGCCGCCATCGGCCTGTTCAAAACGGCCGATGCGTCGCTGGTGGGCGCTGGTGAAGGCTCCTTTTTCGTGGCCGAAGAGTTCGGACTCAAGCAACTGGGGGGAGAGAGCTGCGCAGTTGACGATGACGAGCTTGTCGGCGGGACGTCCGCTCAGGTCGTGCAGTGCGTGGGCGACAAGCTCCTTTCCCGTTCCTGATTCACCCTCGATCAGGACTGTGGCACGAGTGGGCGCGACCTGGGTTACCATCTCTCCGATCCGCATCAGGGCCTGGGACTTTCCGATGAGTCGTTCGAGGCCGGCACTTTGGCTCGCAGTCTTCTTCTTGAGTTCGTGGTTCTCTGAGGTGAGTCGTCTGTTTTCGCTTTCGATTTCGCGTCCACGGACTGCCCGGGCTACGAGCAGTTCGACTTCTTCGAGGTTCAGTGGCTTGGTCACGAAGTGCCAGGCACCCCGCCGCATCGCCTCCACCGCGGTTTCGACCGAGCCGTAGGCGGTCATCATGATGGAGACGGGGGGGGTGGTCAGGGTGAGCGCTTCATCGAGGAGATCCATTCCCGAGTCCGTTCCGAGTCGAAGATCAGTGAGGAGGACATCCACTGGTTCACTCTTGAGAACCTGACGGGCTTCCCGGGCGTCGGCCGCGACATACACTTCGAAGCGCTCATCGAGAGCCTGGCGCAAGCCGTCCCGGGTTGGCTTTTCGTCGTCGACTATCAGGACGATGGGATTCATGAGTGCTGGAACGAAAAAATCAGATGGGTGGGAATAACTGGGTTGTCACACTGCAGGGAAGGGAAGAATGGAGATGGTTCTCAGACTTCGATGACGGATTTGGGTTTGGGCGAGGAATCCTCAATGAGGCGGACGCGTTTTTCGACACTGGGGAAGTAGAGACGCACGGTGGTCCCTTCACCTTCCTCGCTTTCCACTTCGATTTCGCCGCCATGTTCGCGCACGATGCGGCGGACGATGAGGAGTCCGAGACCGGTGCCGGATTTGCGACCGGAGCGGAAGGGTTCAAAGAGAGAGCCCATCACTTCCGGTGAAATTCCAGAGCCGTTGTCCTGTACGGAGATCACGACTTCGTATTCATTAAACCGGGAATTGACATGTACGTCGCCGCCCGAGCCGGGCAAGGACTGGTAGGCATTCTTGAGCAGGTTGAAGAAAGCCTGTTTGAGTTGGTCGGCATCGAGGGGAAGAGAGGGAAGCTGATCGTCCAGTTTTAAATGCACGCTCACATTTTTCTCCTTCAACTCAGGTGCCAGCAGGGCGAGGGTATCCTCGATCACTTTATTGAGATTGCCGGGCTTGCGGAGTGGACTGACGGGGCGAATGGCGTGGAGGAATTCCTTGAGCAGGCTGTCGAGTCGTTGGATTTCGTTGCGTGCCGTGGTGAGATGTTCATCGAGATTCTTGCGATCGCCCGGAGGCAGGTCGCTCACCTTGCGTTCCAGAAGCTGAAGGTGGATTCCGAGCGAGTTGAGGGGATTGCCGATTTCGTGAGCCACCCCGGCGGCCAGGAGGGTGAGGGCATTGAGCTTCTCACTTTCGATGGCTTCCTCCGTCTCCCGTCGGGACTGCGTGATATCGCGGACCAGCATGACATAGCCGAGCAATTCCTCCTGGCCATCCACATCCTCCACCAGGGGCGAGAGATAGAAGTTGAGAAAGCGATTCTCGGGATAGAAGACTTCCAGGTCGCGATTGACGGTCTGGCGACCGGGCCCGATCAGCGATGTCCAATCCAGTCCACGTACGAGGAGGTCGAGGGATTGCCCCACCGCCTCCTCAGCCTGCAGTCCGAAGAAGCCGCAGGCTGCACCATTGAGAAAGGTCACCGCACCCTCGGGATCGAGGATGAGGACACCCTCTTGGAGGGCGTCGAAGACGTTTTCGAGAAATCCCCTTTCCCGCACCAGGCGATCCACCAGGCTTTGCACCTGACGGGGGCTCAGGCGATCGAGCCGCGCTATCAGTTTCTCGATGAATCCGCTGTTCAAGGTTTCTTTCCGGTTTGCCGGTTCCGTGTTCTTGGATATTGAAGGGTGATGAGTGACGTTCAGGTGGTTCTGTGTACCTTCCCGGATCTCCCTCAGGCGCGACATATTGGCACACTTCTGGTGGAAAAGCAACTGGCGGCCTGTGTGAATCTGATCCCGGCGGTGGAGTCCATTTTTTGCTGGAAGGGCAAGATTTCCAGTGAATCGGAAGTCCTGGCGATTTTCAAGACAACCGCGGAGTGTTTTGTTGAGCTGGAGCGCGAATTGCTGGCCCGTCATCCCTACGATGTGCCGGAACTACTGGCTCTGTCCGTGGGGGCAGGGAGTGAGGCCTACCTCAAGTGGATCCGGGCCGAAACCATCGGGTGAGGTTTGTGGGCACGATTTCTCGCAGAGACTTGGGTGGCGTGCTTCCATCGGTTACCGGATAGTCCCTGCTCATGCTTCGCTACATTGCCCTTTCCTCCTGTGTGCTCGTCCTGGGTTCTGCCTGCGGGAGCGCCGTCCAAGTGAAATGGACCGCCACCGGCAGGGTGCAGTTTGTTCGTGGGGCGGATCTGCTTCAGGTTGCGGCGATCGATGATCCGGTTTCCATCGAACTGAGTTACGATAACGCGAGCGAGGGGCATGTCTTCAGGCAGTTTTTCGATCTCAGTGACCAGCTCTTCTGGCAGCAGGAGGAATACTATGATGCCATCGATATCGATCTCAGGATCAGAATTGGAGGGAATACCTGGCGGGGTACGCTGGTCTCCGGATCGGAAGGTCCGCCTTACAGCATTGAGATCCAGGATGTGAAGGTGGCCGGGGATACGGCAGACTTTTTCAAGGTCACGGTAGCGGGAGAGGACGGGGGAAATTTTCCTTCTTTTCCCGGTGGGGCGGCCTTGGGAGCGAATGCCAGTCTACGGGTGGAATTTCGTGACGAATCGACGGACGATGTAAACCCTCCCGACTATCTCGATTCCACGGACCTGAAATGCGTATCACAGAGTTTTACGCGTATCACCGAGGCCAGGGGGTCGATTTCCAGCGGGACAGGCCAGTTGATCAATTTCACGATGGATCCCGCCACCATTCGGACGCAACCGGCCGAGGCGCAGACCATCGAGTTGAAGAAGGTGACCTACGATCACGAATTCGAAGAGGTGTCGCTGACCTGGACCAGCACACCGGGCAAATTCTACGTCATTCAATATCTCGCCAACGATCTGTGCTGGCGCGAGAAGAGTTCAACCATGGCGTTCAGCACGGAGACAACCTGGGCGGTTCTGTCATTCAGCGACAAGGGAATCTATCGCGTGGTGGAGGAGGAATAGTGGAGCAGGCTCCGCAAGGTATGAAGATGTGGTCCGGAGGCCGGATCAGCGTGTGATGCGGAATCCCCTGGCATTTTCGAGAAGAGCAATCTCCTCGATTTGCACCTCCTTGATAAAGTGCGCCACCGGGCTCTCTTCCGTGATTTCGGCCAGGTAAGCCTCCAGCTCGTCGGTCTCGCCCATGATCTCCAGTTCCACTGTGCCGTCGGGCAGGTTTCGAACAGCCCCGACCACGTCGAAGCCGGTGGCGATCTCCCTGGTGGTGTAACGGAAGCCCACACCCTGGACTCGACCGGAAAAGAGGACTCGCTTGGCGGTCATGTGTCGGCAGGCTATGCGTGAATCAGTTTTGCTGTCTACCGTAGAGAAGACAAGTTGCCACCGGAGAGAGTGATGTCCCGGTGATCGGGGAACCGGCTGGTTCCGGTGGACCACTGCAGTTTCCTGATGGATTCCAGGGTTTCATCGTCGGCACAGTTGGCCAGGATCGTGGTCTTTCCCTGAGAAACCACAGAGAAGGAGCGTCTGGGAGCGTCCGGCTTTTCGTGACGCTGGGAGAGGATCTCAGCTGCACGGATGGCTGCTGCCTCCGTCTCCCACCGGCAGACCCAGAGGAGGTGATCGCCGCTTGTATTGGCGAAGAGCCGGTAGCGGTCTCCGCGCCAGAGCAGGGCGAGAGCCTGGGCCTGCTCGTAGCTTTCGAGCCACTCGATGAGGGTCTGGATTTGCAGGGCACCCAGTGATTCTTCCAGTTGGGTTTCCTGATCTACCGGGGGAGCAGGAATGGTCACCGGGGTAATGGCGGAAGGATCGCCCCCGAGCAATTCGAAGGTGCTCTGTGGCGGATCCTCGATCAGGCCCGGCAGAGTGCGGGATTTTGTGCGCAGGCGGGTCTCCAGGTAGATGCGGCCAACGCCCCGTTCCTGGGGGAGTTCGCCGAGGGCGGCCAGGTAGATGGGCAGACTGGCGAGGAGTGCTTCCCGGGTGGTGACGAGGGAGGTTGGCACTTCAAAGGCTTTCCGGGATTCGTCTCGCAGCCTGGCCTTCAGGGACTCCGCGATGGCGGAGTGCAGACCCGACTGGGCAATCCACTCGTCGTCGCTCAGTCGGCCGATCACCATGGGGCTGTGCTGGTGAATGAGGAGGCGGGCGAGGAGGCCATGGAGGATGACGCGATCCTCAACGTTCTCCTCGTTGAAGTCATTGGGAATGAGAAGGTGTTTTTCACGTTCATCCAGCCAGCCTCGCACCCCTGTCGACTGGAGAGCTGCCAGCCCCTCCCCCATGGAGCGTCCGGCGAACTCGTGGAAGCCCATCAGTTCAAGGGCGCGCGAACGCCGGGCGAGGCCCCCGGGTCCAAACTGGGCGGCAAGATTTTCCTCGATCCTGGCGAGGAAGATCTCTTGTGAAACCCGGTGAATCTCGGGAGTGGTCTTGAATCGCAGACCAAGAGTGTCTTCCACGTAAGCCTCGATGCTGAGACCGGTTTCCTGCTCTTCGGTCGCTGCCGACTGTCGATCGGATTTGAATAATGCCAGCAACGTGCCTGCCACTATTGCGGCCCCTGTCAGGGAGGCAAGTGTGCCGGCGCCCTTCATGGATTCTGGCCGGATGGGTTCGTCAGGGCTGGAACGGATTGTCGCGCGGAAACGTTCCGTGTGCGCCGAACACTTCTTCCGCATTCTTGCCCTCCTTGAAGGTGTAAACCTCGGGAGCGGTGGGGTTGCCCTGGGCGTCGTAGTTGTAATACATCACGCGGATGGGGGTTTCCTTGCCGGTGCGGGGATCGGTGCGCAGTGCCCGGGCATCAAACATTCGTTCAGCCTGCAGTCGACCGGAGGTCTTGCTATAGCCGTAGGAGACCTTGTAGAGGAGCGACTCGCGACCGTCGTAGATCTTGCAGGCGAGAGGGTCTCCCTGGGCGTTGAGGCGGTAGACCACGATCATCTTGACCGCCCCGTTGGTTCCCCAGGTACGCTTGACCAGTGTGCGGTCGTCGGGACTGCGACGGAAGACGGTTCGCGAACCATCCTGATGCCGCTTGATCCGCACGTTGGGGCCCTCCTTCTCCCACTTCTCCTGGAACTTGTCGGGGAAGGACTTTTTCCTGTCCTGCTGGCTCAGGCCGGTGCTGAGACCGAGACCCAGCACTGCGAGGATGAGCGCAGTGATTCTGAGAGGATGCGGGGGATGCATGGGCAGGAAAACTAGCTGTTTGGCCATGTAATAGCAACGGCGAATCGGACCGCCGAAGATCCATCGCCGGTGGAATTAGCGCAAAATGGCAGGGATTTTTTGATGCCATATCGGCGGATTTGGGCTTGGTTCCAGCGAGACAGTGACTTGGAAGATTGGCAGTCGCACTCTCGGCTTGGATCGGGGGATGATCATGGGCATCCTGAATGTTACTCCCGATTCCTTTTCGGACGGGGGCAGGTACCAGGATGTGATCCCGGCACTTGAGCATGCGCGGAGCATGATTGCGGAAGGGGCGGAGATCATCGATGTGGGTGGCGAATCGACCCGACCGGGAGCCGGTCCAGTCACCACATCCGAGGAACTGCGCCGGACGATTCCGATCATCGAGGCATTGCGGGCCGAGTGGGACGGACTCATTTCGATTGATACCAGTAAAGCAGAAGTGGCGCAGATGGCCCTGGCAGCCGGCGCCGATATAGTGAACGACGTTTCCGGTCTGCGAGGGGATGCAGGCATGATCGATATCTGTGGTGAATCGGGATGCGGTCTTGTGGTCATGCACATGCAGGGACAGCCTCGGACAATGCAGGCCAGTCCCCGCTACGACAACGTAGCAGGGGAGGTTCGCGGCTTTTTCGAGGAACGTTATGAGGCCCTCACCGCGTCTGGTATCGACGCAGAGTGCCTGTGCTTCGATCCAGGGATCGGATTCGGCAAGACCCTGGATCACAATCTGGCCCTGCTTGCTCATCTTGACGAGTTGGCTGTGCGCGGTCGTCCGCTCCTAATCGGACTCTCCCGCAAGAGTTTTATTGGCAAGGTTCTTGGTGACGATTCACCTGCTCTTCGGGAATGGCCCACCGTGGCCCTCACGGCCGCCGCCCGTCTGCAGGGAGTGCTACTTCACCGCGTGCATGCGGTAAGGGGAAACCGCGATGCGCTCCGCATGGCGGAGGCGGTGCTTGAAGGCGGGTTGCCGGGAGTCAATGAGCCATCCTGAGGACGCCCGCTGTCCATGCACAGGCAGCACCACTACTTCTGCCAGTAGATCACGACATTCCGGGTGGCGCGGCCGCAGGCGATGATGTCGAGTTTTCCGTCCTTGTTGAGGTCGGCGACCTGGAGGTCCTCACAGGCCATCTTGTTGTCATCGATGAGGTGGGTGCTCCACTTGCCGTCCTTGCCCCGGGCGTAGAGGTTGATGCCGACCTTTCCTTCCTTATTCTGATAACGCCACCCGGCGAGGACCTGGAGGTCTCCGGTGCCGAGAATGTCGGTATAAGCGAGGGCATGGCCATGGGCCAGGGAGGTGTCGAGGACGGTTCGTTTCCACCTGTCCGCTTCACCCTTTCCACCTGCCATCTCGTAAACTGCCACCGTATTCCCGTGCATGGGTTCGATACAGGCGTAGGAGGCTGGGTTGAGAATGCCAATCCGGATTTCGCCCGCGCCGCCGTTCATATCCGGGAGGGCAAGGTCGGAGGAGTTCCACTTTCCCCCGGCGAAGGAAATGGCCCTCGCGCCCTCCGCGCCTGCAACCACGATGTTGTCCGGCGAGAAGACCGAAGCGGCGCGATTCCTACCTGCCTCCACGGAGTCGAAATTGTGAGTCTTGTGGAGCTCGTTGTTGATGATGGCGGTCTTCCAGTTGCCAACGGATGGATCGGCGGGTGGGATGTAGGCGGTGACATTGACCCCCTTGCCCTGGCCTCCCCGGTTTCCGCGGCCATGCAAGGGCAGGACCACCAGGGCAAATTTCTTCCCACTGGTGCGGACCCATCTCATGCGGTGGGTGGTGGGATCATGGGCTAGTTGGACCGGTTTCACCTTGCCGAGGGAACCGAGATAATGAACGGAGCCCGACTGTTCCTCGCTGTCAGTATTGCCGGGGTTCCAGTTTCCGCCAACTGCCACCTCAACTTTTCCATCTCCATCTATGTCGCGTGCTGCGATACAGACGTTGTCGCGCAGCCGGGTGCGCTTTTCACCCTTGTGAAAAGTGTGGAAGAGGTGCTTTTCCCAGGATGGATTTTCGTACCACCAGAAGTCGCTCTTGTCGGCGAGGAGGATGTCCTGGTCGCCGTCTCCGTCGACATCACCGAGGGCCAGGCCGTAGCCGATGGCGATCTGCGGATCGATGGTCTGGGCTTCGAACCTGGGCTCAGCAGCACGGGTGGGAGTGCTGCAGAGACCGAGGGACAGGGTGGTGGCAAGGGGAAGGATCTTCATGAGCGGGGAGGTATTGGAATGTGATGAGAAACCTAGGGAGGGAGGCAGGGAGGGAGAAGCCCTCACTTGTAATTAATCTGTAAATCCTGTCTGCCGGTCGTGTCGAATGACAGTCGCCTTCTGCCGGGGCTCCGAAATGACCTGTGCCGACGATTACCATTGCCTGAACAAGGCTTCAGGTTAGGATCAGGTGGAGGTAGTGTTGGAATTCCTGCAAGAGCACTGGCGAAGCGCGGTGGAGATCCTGATTCTCTGGGTCTTCATCTATCAACTCTACCGCACTTTCCGGGCCACCCGCGGGGCGCGTATTCTGGTGGGCCTGGCCATGATTTTCGTGGTTCTGACCCTCGCGTCCCAACTTCTCCAGCTGGAGGTGATGCAATTCATCATCACGCGGGTTGCGGTGGTGGCCGCCCTCGCTCTCCTGATCATTTTCCAGCCCGAATTGCGGATGGCCCTGGCCCGTCTGGGGAGCTCCCGGCTGTGGTCCTTCAATATTACCCAGCAGGAGGAGTTTCTCAGTAGCGTGGCGGATGCGGTGTGGGAGCTCTCCAAGAAGCGCTATGGGGCTCTCTTCGCCATCGAGCGGAGTATCGGGCTCAAGGATCAGATCGAAACAGGGGTGGAGATCAACGGCGATCTGAGTTCTGAGCTGGCTCTCACCATTTTCCATCCCAAGACGGCTCTGCATGATGGGGGTGTAGTTCTCTCCGGCGAGCGCATCGTGGCAGCGTCCTGCGTCTTTTCAGTGAGCCAGACCGAGATCGGAGATCGTTCCATGGGGCTGCGTCATCGGGCTGCCATCGGACTCACCGAAGAGAGTGATGCGGTGACCATCGTGGTGAGTGAAGAAACGGGAGCGGTCTCCATATGTGTGGACGGCAGGATCGAGAGGAACATGGATGAAGATGGGTTCCGTGACCGCTTGGAAGAAATTTTCCTCAGCGACAGAGAAGGCGATAGTGATGAACAAGAGGCTACTGAAGAGGTTGTTCCTGAACAATTGGATACCCAAGATAGCGTCGCTCCTGGCAGCGATCGCTCTCTGGTTTCTGATTAACGGATACCAGAAGAACGACGCCGTCATGGGTGATCCGGTCGGGGAGAACCGGAATTGACCTCTGCCGGATGCGTGAAGAGAAAAGGGCGCATCGCATCGAACCCGGTCTGCTGCCGATCTCTCCCCGTTTTCCCGCGCCCACACATTCACCTCACCCATGCCAAATACCTTTCTTGTCACCGGGACAGACACAGGAGTCGGAAAGACCTACGTCACCTGTCAGCTTGTGCGCGCGCTGCGGAAGGCGGGGGTGGACGCGGTGGGTTACAAGTCGGTGTGTTGCGGGGAACGGACTGATGCGGAACTGCTGGTGGCCGCCTCGGGAAATGCGGAGTCCATTGAGGCACTCAACCCGGTCTGGTACCAGGCTCCAGTCACGCCCGCGGTAGCGGCTGAACTGGAGGGCAAGCCGGTGAGCCTGGACGAAATCCGGGTTCATGCCGAAGCGCTGGCGGAGCGCCATGACGTTCTCCTGATGGAGGGGGTCGGTGGTTGGGAGGTGCCCATGACCAGGACGGAGACCTTTGCTGACCTGGCCCAGGCTCTCGGGTGGCCGGTCATCCTGGTGGTCGCCAACCGCCTGGGAGCACTCAATCACACTCTTCTGACGGAACGTGCCATTCGGGATCGTGGACTGGAGCTTCTGGCGGTGATTCTCAACCATCTGACCGAGGATCATCATGTAGCGATGACTACCAATCGTCGTATCCTGAACGATTTTCTCACGGTCCCGGTCCACTGCCTGGAGAACGATGATGACTTTCACGGCGACGTCATCGTGAAGGAATTTCTGGAGGGGCCGCGGAGTGCCTCCGACACGGGATAAGCGGAGCCCGGGGCCCTGTGGAAGTTTCCACCTTTGACTTTTTGATCTGCCGCGGCACGCTTCCATCATGAGTTCGCTCCCATCCGTCCCGGACGCCACCGGTCACTTTGGGCAGTACGGCGGCATGTTCGTGCCGGAAACCTTGATGGCGCCTCTGCAGGAACTGGCGGAGGAGTATGAACGGGCGCGGGTCGACGAGGAATTCCAGCGTGAGTTCGAGTCTCTCCTGACGGATTACTGCGGGCGGCCCACTCCGCTTTACCACGCGCGACGGTGGAGTGAGACGATGGGCGGGGCGAAGGTGTATCTCAAGCGGGAGGATCTCCTTCACACCGGGGCCCACAAGATCAACAACGCGGTCGGGCAGGCGCTCATGGCAAGGAGGTTGGGCAAGAAGCGCATTATCGCAGAAACTGGTGCCGGTCAGCACGGGGTGGCTACCGCCACGGTGTGCGCCAGGTTCGGACTCGACTGTACTGTATACATGGGGCAGGTCGATATGGAGCGGCAGGCGCCCAATGTGCAGCGCATGGAACTTCTCGGGGCCAAGGTGGTTCCCGTCAACGCGGGCCAGGCCACCCTCAAGGAGGCGGTGAGCGAGGCCATGCGTGACTGGACCGCCACCGTGGAGAACACGCACTACATTCTGGGCTCGGCCCTGGGATCTCATCCATTTCCCATGATGGTGAGGGACTTCCACCGGGTGATCGGTCGGGAGGCCCGCGAGCAGATTCTGGCCAAGGAAGGTCGCTTGCCCAATCTTCTGGTCGCCTGTGTTGGGGGGGGATCCAATGCCATCGGGCTCTTTCACCCCTTCCTGGAGGACGAGGAGGTCCGCATGGTGGGGGTGGAAGCGGGCGGGGAGGGGATTCTGCCCGAGAAACATGCGGCGCGCTTCCAGGGTGGCAAACTGGGTGTCCTGCAGGGAACCAAGACCTGGCTCCTGGCGGATGATGACGGGCAAATCGAGCTTACCCATTCCGTGAGCGCGGGACTGGACTACGCCGCGGTGGGTCCCGAGCACGCTTTCCTCAAGGAACTTGGACGGGTCGAATACACATACGCCACCGATGATGAGGCGCTGGCCGGGTTCAAGGAACTTTCCGAGATCGAGGGAATCATCCCGGCCCTGGAGAGTGCTCACGCCATTGCCTATGTTGCAAAGGTTGCTCCCCAGCTACCGGCGGGCGATGTGATCATCGCGAACCTCTCGGGACGTGGCGACAAGGACATGGAACAGGCCTGTCGCTTCCTCATGGAGGAGTGAACCGGGACGCGGAATTTTCGCCGGGGTGCCGGGGTGCGACCTGCTTCTTCCACCAGTCGGGATTTTGCGCTGGGCCTCCTGGAACGGAGCTTTGTCGGGGAGTCTCCCGCGGATCCGTCCATTGCGAACAGGGGATGGGCCCGGGGCAGGGCTTTTTTGGTGTTTTGGGACTGGAAAGTCCCCTGACGCATTGACAAATGGGGAACTGCGGATAGTCTCCCGCCCCCCCGGTAGCGTTCGCAGCCCCAGAACCGCCTGAAAACCATGAGCAAGCGCACATATCAACCCTCCAAACGCGTCCGTAAGCGCCAACACGGCTTCCGGGCCCGCATGGCCACCAAGGCAGGACGGGGCATTCTCAAGCGTCGCCGCCAGAGGGGCCGTAAGCGCCTGCTGCCCAAGGGGGCGGAACTGCCTTACAAGCGTCACACCGTTCAACACGGGAAGTAACGGTCCGTCCGGGCCGGGAGCCCGCAACGGGGCCATGTCCGCCCTGAAATCATGCGACTGCCGCGCCGATTGAGCATGACGCGGCGCGAAGAATTCGCCGCGGTGAGGAAGCGCGGGCAGTCCCTGGCCACCCGCAGTTTCGTCATGGCGACCCTGCCTCATTCCCATTCTGGAATTCTCAAGTTCGGCCTGATCACTTCACGTCAGGCCGCCCGGAGAGCAGTGGTTCGCAACCGGATTCGTCGGCGCCTGCGGGCCATCCTGGTCAAGCACGGTGACAAACTGGAATCCGGACGGTATCTTGTCATGGTCGCCCGCCACAAGGCCGGTGAAGCCAGCTTTCAGGAACTGGAGGCCGACTGGCTGCGTCTGGCCCGGCGGCTCGGCATCCTGAAGGAGGATCAGCCTCAGGAACAGAACCTGGATTGAGAAGGAACTCGAGAATCAGATGAAGTGCGTCATTCGGATCGGCATTCGTGGCTACCAGAAGTTTCTGCGCCCGGTTTTGCGTGCTGTTTCAGGAGGAGGGAGCTGCCGTTACGATCCCAGTTGCTCGCATTACTTCCTGCAGGCCGTGGAGCGGCATGGATCACTCAAGGGGAGCTGGTTGGGAATTTGCAGGATTTTGCGCTGTCATCCATGGGGGGGCTGTGGTTATGACCCCGTCCCACCGGTCGTGGAGGATGCGACTGACTCTGACAGTATCCGCTCCGGGGAATCCCATTCCCGCCCTTCCGTTCTCGACTCAGAACCCCACCTCAAGTAGCAAAGGACTCTCGTTTTGGATCGTAAGGCTTGGATCGTCATCGTGTTGTGCTGCCTGGGGCTGGCCGTAAATCTGTATTTCAGTGGGAAGAACCGCGAGACTCTGCTGGAGCAGGAGCGCGAGCGGAAAGAGGCCGAGCAGGCGCAGGCGGCTGAAGAAAAGGAGAAGGGGCCCGAGGGTGCCCCCCAGCCTGAAGAACCAGAGAAACCGTTGGTAACGCCGGTGGAACCCGAACCCGAGCCGGTGGTGGCAGAAGAGACGGCCACCCTGAGCACCGGCAAGGTCGTCTTTACCTTCACGACCCATGGGGGGGGAATCAAGCATGCCGAGATGCGCGGCCAGTACGCCGTGCAGGACAAGGAGAACCTGGTCCGGCTCAACCAGGAAGGGGAGCATCCCATTGGGCGCCTGACTACCGGCGTGGACGAATACCTCGACATTGTTTACCAGCACCAGAAGGAACTCGATACGGAAAACAGCATCTCCTTTCTGGGTAAGACCGAGAGCGATCTCTATATCAGCAAGAAGTGGACGCTGGAAGAAGAGGTGGTGGAAGGTCAGGCCTATCGGCTCAAGCTCGACCTTGTATTGGAGAACCATGGGGAGAGCTCAGTCAAGTTAAGCGATTACGGGCTCTTCGCCGGCATAGCGGCTCCACTCTGGGAAGGCGAGTGGGGACGCCATATCACTCTCTTCTATCACAAGAGCGGAGACTACAAGAAACGCCGGGTCGTAAGGTTCAAGAAAGGCAAGAAACCCGCTTTTCGCGACGACGCCGGCATGCTCGGGTTTGCCGGGGTGAGCAATCAGTTCTTTGCCACCATCATTGCTCCCGAGAAACCCTACGATGCGTGGGTCTGGGGCAATCGCAAGGAAATCTATCTTCCCAAACTGGTGAGCGATGGAACCGGGGAGGCTATCCTGATGGGAATGAGCCTGCCGGAGGAGACCCTCAGCGTGAAAGGAGACAACAAGGAGTCATTGACCTTCAATCTCTACCTCGGTCCCAAGAATAACCTCCTGCTGCGTAAGACCGGTGAGGACTACGGGGAGGTGATGAATTACGGCATGTTCGGCGGAATCAGCTATGTTCTCAACTGGCTCCTGAATGTGCTCTTCTCAGGGATCTTCTCCAGGATGTTCGACGCCTGGGGGTGGGGTTTTGCCATCGTGACGCTCACCATCATCATCCGGGCTGCGATGTGGCCTCTGCAGAACAAGTCGACTCGCGCCATGAAGCGCATGTCCAAGCTGCAGCCGGAGATGAAGGAACTTCGGGAGAAGTATGCCGACGATCCTGGGCGCGTGAATCAGGAGATGATGAAGATGTACCGGGAGTATGGGATCAATCCGCTTGGCGGATGCCTGCCCCTGCTGGTGCAGATCCCCATCTTTTTCGGTTTCTACATCATGCTGCAGTATGCCGTGGAGCTTCGCCAGCAACCCTTCCTCTGGGTTGAGGACCTGGCCCTTCCGGACACGGTGGCAACCTTGCCCTTTTCACTGCCCTTTCTCGGGGATGGGGTGAACCTCCTCCCCACCGTGATGGCTGTCACGATGGTGCTGCAGATGGCCCTCACGCCCAAGACGGGTGATAAGATGCAACGGCGTCTCTTCATGATGATGCCGGTTATCTTTTTCTTCTTCTGCTACAATTTTGCCTCTGCCCTGGCGCTCTACTGGACCACCTCCAATATCTTCGCGATCGTGCAGATGTTGATCACCCGGCGCCTGCCGGAACCGGATCTCAAGAAGAAGAAGGGAGCCCAGAAGAAGGGATTCTTCCAGCGTCTTCAGGAGCGCGCCGAGGTGGCTCAGAAGACACAGAAGGAGATGCGTGCGAAGCAGATGGGTGGATCCGGACCCAAGAAGCCCAAGAAACGCGGCCCACGGACGGGCGGATAAGCGTGCCCCGCGTGCAGGGCCTGGTGGGCCTGGTCGAGAGAACGCGACACCCGGCTTGACCGGGCCGTCCCTCCTCCTAAGCTGTCCCTATGGAAGCTCTCTCCGAAGCTCACCAGATTCTCGAAGCAATGGTCACTCATCTTGGATACGAGGTGACCATCGAGGAAGAAGAAAGCCAGGAAGGAGCCTGCCTGCAGATTCTTACCGAGGAGAGTGGTCTTCTCATCGGCAAGCACGGAGACCGCCTCGACGACCTGCAGTATCTCGTCAATCGCATCCTGCAGAAGAAGATGCAGGACCCGCCGCGCATCCGGATCGACTGCGATCATTTTCGCGTGCGCCAGGAGGAAAAACTCATCACCACTGCGCGGGAACTGGCCGACAAGGCCAAGGACAGCGGAAAACCCATGAAGATGCGTCCCCTCAATGCCTACCATCGCCGAATCGTGCATAATGCCCTGGTCGATGACGATGAGGTGGAGACCGTTTCGCCGAGGAGCGACGAGCGACTCAAGCGCATCCTCATCCGGCCAGTCTCCTGAAGCATCGAAGTCGCCTTTCCGTGGCGGAGCAAGGACGGAAAGGTTGTAGCCTCTCCTAACCGAATGGAAACTCACCGTCTTGTCCTTCCCGAGGATCTCAACCATTATGGGTTTCTCTTCGGTGGGCGTCTGTTGCGCTGGGTCGATGAGGCGAGCTGGATCGCCGCCAGTCTCGACTTTCCGGCCTGTCGCTTTGTCACCATCGGGATGGACGAGGTGATCTTCCGCCACAGCGTGCGCGAGGGAACGATTCTCTCCATCCGCTCCGAGCAACAACAGGTGGGATCGACCTCGGTCACCTATGAAGTGACGGTGTGCCTCGGCAAGTCAGGCGATGGCGACCCCATCTTCACCACCCGGATCACCTTCGTGAACGTGGATGAGCACGGGGAGAAGGTGGTGATCGGGAGGTGAGGCGATGGGTGACTCGTGCGAAGTTGATATCACCCTCGCTGTCGACAAGAGGGACGATCAGGAGGCCTGGCGCCGGGCGGTGGCCCGGAGGTTGAATCTTCCACCCGCCCGGGTGGCGAGCGTGGAACTGCTCAAGAGATCCGTCGATGCCCGCAAGGCACCTGTTCGTTTTCGCCTGCGCCTGTTGGTGGGAATCGATTCTCCTTTGCCACCGGAGAAACCGGTTTCCCCTTCTTTTTCGATCCTTTCCCCGCAGGCCAGACGGGTTGTGATTGTGGGTTGCGGACCCGCAGGGATCTTTGCGGCCCTCCGCTGTATTCAACTGGGCCTGTGCCCGGTCATTCTGGAACGGGGCAAGGATGTTTCCGCCCGGCGCTTTGATCTCGCCCCTGTCCTGCGCGAGGGTCGCGTGATAGAGGATTCGAATTATTGCTTTGGAGAGGGTGGAGCGGGCACCTTTTCTGACGGGAAGCTCTATACCCGCGCAACCAAGCGTGGGCCAGTGCGCGAGATCTACGAGACCCTGGTTGCTCATGGGGCTCCCGCAGGGATTCTCACCGAGGCTCATCCCCACATTGGCTCGAATCTTCTCCCGAAAGTGGTGATGGCATTGCGGGAGACCATCCTGACCGCCGGGGGTGAGGTGCATTTCCAGAGCAGAGTGGAGGAACTTCTTCTCGACGAGGCCGGATCGCGGCTGGGAGGGGTGGCCACGGCGGACGGGCGTGAGTTTCGTGGCGAAGGTGTGATTCTCGCGACTGGACATTCGGCCCGGGACATCTACCTCCTCCTGCTGCGACACGACGTGTCCCTGGAACAGAAGTCCTTCGCGATGGGAGTGCGCATTGAGCATCCTCAACCGCTCATCGACAGCATCCAGTATCATTTCGACCCCGGCAGGGAACGCCCCGGGATGCTTCCCGCTGCTCGCTACCGGCTTGCCACCACAGTGGAGGGTCGCAGCGTGCACTCGTTCTGCATGTGCCCCGGAGGCTTCATCGTGCCCTGTGCCACTGCCAACGACGAGGTGGTGGTGAACGGCATGTCGCTCTCGCGACGGGACTCGCCCTACGCCAACAGCGGGATCGTGGTCGGTATCGAGCCTGAAGACACCGTTCCCTGGCAAGTCGAACACGGAGTGCTGGCTGGCATGGCTCTGCAACGGGAAGTGGAAAAATCCGCCAAGAAGGCCGGGGGGGGAGGGCAGATCGCGCCCGCGCAGCGGTTGGTGGATTTCCTCAAGAAGCGCGAATCTCAGAATCTGCCCGGGACGAGTTACTTTCCCGGGGTGCATTCTGCCCGGCTGGAAAAACTTCTGCCGGAATTCATCGATCTTCGATTGCGGAAGGGGTTGCGTCGCTTCGGTAAATCGATGAAGGGCTATCTCAGTGAGGAGGCCCTCCTGGTGGGTTTCGAGACGCGAAGCAGTTCTCCCGTGCGTATTCCGCGGGACGCCTCAAGCCTGCAACACCCGGGCGTGACCGGACTCTTTCCCTGCGGCGAAGGTGCGGGTTACGCCGGAGGGATCGTGTCGGCTGCCCTGGACGGACGAAAGTGTGCCGAGGCGGTTGAGAAACTCGTGCGGTAGATTCCGGCATCTCCTTCCCGGTCAGGACTGAACCAGGCTCTCGACGTGGGTCTGAGCGACCTTGATGCAGTTGCGGAAGAAGGTCATGCGCTGGGTCACCTTTCCCACGCTGGCGCTGCCCGCCATGATGGAGACGAGGAAGGAGGCTTCCGCAGTCGGGTCGATATCCGATCGGACCACTGCAGTTGCCTGGCCACGTTCCAGGGCCTCGGAAATGGCACAATGCCAGGTGTCGTAGATGGTGCCAAGACGCTCGCGGAATCCTTCATCGAGGGGAGACATCTCCACCGCAAAATTGCAGATCGGGCAACCGTTGAAAAGAAAGCCAGTCTTCGGATCCTCCTCCTCGATTCGTTTGAGAAATCGCTTGAGGATCTTGCGCAGTGCCTGAATCGGATCCCCGGTGTCCTGCAGGGGTTCCACCCACCAGTTCTTGACGGCAGGGGTGAGAAATTCGTCCAGAACAGCATAGCCCAGCTCATTCTTGCCCGCAAAGTGATGGAACAGGGCGCCCTTGGTGATTCCGGCCGCCGTCACGATACGATTGATACTCCCGCCCTGGAATCCGTGCCGGTAAAACTCGCGGTAGCTGGCTTCCAGCACCTTGCGTCGGGTCCGTTTGGGATCACGCACGCGGGGCATGGCCGAAAAACTTACATACCTCGCGGAATGTTGCAAGCGAGGCCTCAATCCGATCTGTCGTCTGTCGGCCTGGAGAAGGGCGGGATGGAAAGGCAGTGGTGCTGTGACTCAGCGTGGTCCCGGGGGCATCTTTTCGTGCAGGAAACGCGTCATGGTCTCGTAAACGTGGCGGCCTGCATTCTTGCCTTCCTTGATTGAGTGAGTGCCACGTGGATAGGTCATCATGGCAAAGGGCTTGTTGTGCTCGATGAGCTTGTCTACCAGTTTCAGGTAGGTCTGGTAGTGGCAGTTGTCGTCAGCGGCTCCGTGAATGAGGAGAAGGTTTCCCTCCAGGTTCTGCGCGAAGTTGATCGGGGAACCATCGTGGAACGCCTTCCTGTTTTCAGCGGGCAGGCCCATGTAGCGTTCCTGATAGATGGTGTCGTAGTGCCGCTGGTCCGGGACCGAGGCCACCGCGATGGCGGTCTGGTAAAGGTCGGGGAACTTGAAGATGGCATTGAGGCTCATTGAGCCGCCACCGCTCCATCCCCAGGACCCCACCCGTTCGGGGTCAAGCCAGGGGCGTTCCCTGAGGACGCTCCGCACTGCGGCAGCCTGATCACGGGGAGGGAGGATTCCGATCTTGCGGAAGGCCTCGCGACGCCAGGTGCGCCCGAGGGGAGAGCGGCTGCCCCGGTTGTCGAAACTCATGATGACGTAGCCCTGCTGGGCCAGCATGTGATGCCAGAGTCCCCCCCAGCTGTCGCGTACCACCTGTCCGGCCGGTTCTCCGTAAACGTAGACGAGGAGGGGATACTTGCGCTTGCGGTCGAGGTCGGGCGGCCTGATGCATCGGGCAGGAAGGCGAATGCCCTCCGCGATCTCGACCTGGAAGAACTCGACGGGAGCAAGTTTGAGAGCGTCCACCCTGCGGTGGAGATCGGCGTTGTCCTCCAGGACCTTGATCGCCCTGTGATCAGGCAGGCTGATGAGGCGGGTTACCGATGGAGTGTCGGCATCAGAACGGGTCCAGACTGCGTAAGCGCCGGTGGGTGAAATTCGATAAGAGTGCGTGCCGCGCTTCTCCTCCCCGGGAGTCAGCCGGGTCAACCCCTGACCGTCGAGGCCGACCCGGTAGAGATAACGCTGCGCCGGATTGTCCGGAGAGGCGAGAAAGTAGGCCCAGCGTCCGGCCCGGTCGACCTGCTGGAGATCGACATCGAATGCGCCCGGAGTGAGCTTGGTGATCTCCTTTCCGTCCCGGGAGACGCGGTAGAGCTGCTCCCAGTCGTCCCGCTCGCTTGTCCAGGTGAAGCTCGCCCCCTTCGAGTCCCAGTGGAGGTTGTTGTTCATGACAACCCAGGCAGGGTCGTGCTCCTTGAGGATGGTTCTCACTGATCCATCCCGCCGTTGCGCGAGCATGACGAGTTTTGTGTCCTGGGCCCGGTTCAATTGCTGGAGGATCAGCTCGGTGGAGTCGTCCGGTCCGGCCCATTCCATCCGTGCAAGGTAATGTTCGCGGGGATCCCCGGGGATCTGGAGCCAGGTGGTCTCTCCACTGTCGATCTCAACCACACCCCCGCGACAGGCAGCGTTCTTCTGTCCCACCTTGGGATAGCCGAATCTGGTCACCCCGGGGTAGCGGCCGGAGATGTGGTCCAGGATGGTGTGCCGGCGGACACCGCTCTCGTCAAACTGCCAGTAGGCGATGGCGCGGCTGTCGGGACTCCAGCGGAAGCCATCCCGGATTCCCAGTTCTTCCTCATAGACCCAGTCGAAGCGCCCGTTAAAGACCTGGCTGGAGTTGCTGGTGGTGAGGGTGCGGATCGTGTGATCTGACAGTGACTCCAGGCGAATGTCGGGACCACGGACATAGGCCACGTGCTTTCCGTCCGGGCTGAGCTTGGCAAACATGAGGGAGGAAGGATCAGAGCCCTCGCCGCCCAGTTGATGCAGGCTCTTGCTGGTGCGGTTGAGAACCCAGTAATCACCACGGGATTTGTGGCGCCAGACCCGTTTCGAATTGGTGTAGAGCAGGAGCAGGGAAAGATCGGAAGAAAAGGAGTATCCATCGATGGTCAGCGGTTGCTCAGCACCCTCGGGCACCAGGTCCCCGGTGGAGACGAGGAGTTGGGATTGATCATCCTTTCCGGCGGTTGCGAGCCGGATCTCCCTGCTTCCCTCGTGATCACCCTCCTTGATCTTCCTGAGGAAGGTGTAGCGTTCGCCATCCTCCAGCCAACGCAGTTCAAATCCTTTCCCCTTGAATTCCTCGGTGCCGTGGATCCGTTCAAGGGTGAGGCGGGAGGCAGGAGGAAGTCGATCCGCCTCGGTTCGGACCGGGTTGGCGAGCAGCAAGGTCAGGAGCAGCAGTTTCAGTCGAAAAACCCGGGGGTGCATGGCGAATGGAAGCAGGGGAGAGAGTCGTGCGCGCTTCCGTTGGGACGGGGCGGGGATTTCACGGAAACGGGATCCTGTGCTGTCCTTTGCCGACGGTTGCTCTGGTTGAACAGTTTTCTTCATGGCCGTTTCAGGAGATGCTTGAGTCCAGATGATCCCATGGACGATGGGTTCCATTTCAGTTACGCCATCATGGGCACTCGATCCTTTCTCTGAACTTTCCTGAGTCAGGGTGGGAGCTTATAGTTCCCCGGAACAATAAAAGCAGAGATTCAAATGTCACGAGCTACCCTTTCGAGGTGGATGAAATTTCTCGTTTCATCAGGCGTATCCCTCGGATTCGTTGTGCTGGGCAGTCTGGCCCAGGGCCGGTTCATTCACCCCGGCCTGCTTCACGCCAGGTCGGACCTTGAACGTATTCGGACGGCGGTAGCGGCGAAGAAGGGACCCATATATGGGGGATTCAAGATTCTGGAGGAGAGCCCATACGCCAGGGCGGATTACAGGATGCGGGGTCCCTTTCCCGAGTGGGGACGGGCTCCCAACATTCGCAAGGGCGAAACGGAAAGCGATGCTCTCGCCGTCTATCAAAATGCACTGATGTGGGCCATTACCGGGAAAAAAGCCCATGCCGAGAGATCGATCCACATCCTGAACTCGTGGGCAGGTTCCCTCAAGAAGGTCTCCGGGATTGATGGAGTGCTGGCCTCCGGCCTGCAGGGGTTCATGTTCGTCAACGCGGCCGAACTCCTG
>MPMF02263983.1_pt1 | contig 39919 bp, 34 predicted proteins | sample 1617271 | NCBI WGS metagenome assembly MPMF02 (sample SAMN05944812, study PRJNA350692) | marine metagenome | biome: marine; feature: ODZ; material: water; isolation source: 120 m water sample prefiltered with 30 um filter, filtered on to 0.2 um... | place: Pacific Ocean | collected 2012-04-09... | reverse complement strand
TGTTGTAAAGTTAGAAGCTGCTGCTGCATCAAGTGAAATTGCGCCGGTTGAGTCTGCTGCAATACCACCTGTTCCTGCATCAATATCAATACCACCAGCTGCGTTACTTGTATTCACGACAATTGCATCCGCTGCAGCTTGTGCTGAATCAATATTAATTTGAGCTACTGCATCAACATCAACACCACCAGCTGAATCAATATCAACCGCTGTTGCACCTGTACCACTTGAAGTTATATTAACAATTCCGGCTGCTGTTGCTTGTGTTGCTGATAAAGTTAATGTTCCAACACTTGTTGTAAAGTTAGAAGCTGCTGCTGCATCAAGTGAAATTGCACCTGTTGAGTCTGCTGCAATACCACCTGTTCCTGCATCAATATCAATACCACCAGCTGCGTTACTTGCATTCAAACGAATTGCATCCGCTGCTGCTTGTGAAGAATCTAAATTAATTTGACCAGTTGTATCAACATCAACACCAGAAGTGCCAGCATTAACATCAAGTAAAACTGTATTAATTTCTACCTCTGGGGTATCCGTTAATGTTGTTGACCCGATTTGAATTAATGTTGTTGGATTAGTAATACCAATATCAATACCACCAGCTGTACCAAGAGCAGCAAGACCTGATTCTAATACAACATCACCGGCTAATGTACCAACACCGCTACCATCACCTGAAGTGACAGTTATTGTTCCACCCACAGCAGTTGCTGTTGAACCAGCAACACCACCAGTTACTGTAATATCACCACCATCACCTGTTGTTACACCATCACCAGCATCAATACTTACCGCACCACCAGCGCCTGATGTTGAACCACCGTCACCAGCTGTTACTGTTACTGCACCACCGGCTCCTACTGTACCAGCTGTACCTGAAGTCACTGTAACTGCACCACCAGCTGTTGCGCCAGCACTTGAACCTACCGCTACTGTAATATCACCACCAGCTCCTGTTGCTGCACCATCACCTGAAGTTACTGTAACAGCACCACCTACATCTGTACCTGCAGCATCACCAGCATTAAGACTTAACGCACCACCAGCGCCTGATGTACTACCACCAGCACCAGCATTAACTGTAACTGCACCACCAGCTCCTGTACTACCACCCGTACCACCTAATAGGTCTACAGAACCACCAATACCTGTACCACTACTGTCACCAGCTTCAATATCTACATCACCACCAGCATTACTACCAAAATTAGCATCACCAGCAAACAAACGTACAAGTCCACCAACACCAGAGCCTAAAGCATCACCTGCAAGCAAGTCTAACTGCCCACCATCACCTGAAGTAGTACCACCTTCACCTGCAAGTATGAATGTATCACCACCATCACCAGTAGCTGCACCATTAACAGGACCATCACCAGCAGTCAATCCAACATCACCACCATCACCAGTTTCATCAGCAAAGCCAGCTTCTAAAACTAAATCACCACCGTCACCAGCACCATCAGCGTCACCAGCAAAAACTGTAGCATCACCACCAGATCCACCACTAGCAGCTGTTGCATCAACAGCAACCAATCTTACTTCACCAGTTGAACCACCGGTTGCACCGTTAGGACCTGATTGAATAATAACAGCACCACCGTCACCGGTAGTAAAACCGTCACCAGCATCAATGTTTACAGCACCACCTATACTTGCTGTACCAACAGCATCACCAGCATTAATATCAATTAAACCACCAGTTCCTGATGTAGTACCACCCACACCAGCATTTAATGTAATTGGAGCACCTGCAGCTATACCAGCATTTGTTCCACAAGAAATAGAAACAGAACCAGCATCGTCCGCTGCTATTGTACCAGAACCATTACCTGTAAGAATTGTTACATCACCACCAGCACTTAAACCGTTACCTGTAGTCAATGTATACGCACCACCATCACCACTTACAGTTGCACTACCTGTAGTAATACTGAACGCACCACCATCACCTGTTGTTGAACCACCATCACCTGTTGTGAAACTAATTGCACCACCAGCATTACCTGTACCAAGAGAACCACCATCACCTGTTACAACTGTATATGCACCACCAGCATTACCTGTACCAACAGTACCACCAGCACCAGTGTTAATAGTTATTGGACCACCGTCAGTATCAACAGCTCCGGCGTCACCAGAATCAATATCAATACCACCGCTAGAACCACTTGCATGAATTCGTACAGCATTTGCAGCTGAAGCAAGACTACTTTGAACTCTCACACCACCAGCATCTGAGTGAATGTCAATTGAAGCTGCTGTGTCAACGCCTGTACCAAGTGTTGAATGGATCTCAAGAGTAGCTGAAGTACCGCCAGCTGTTCTCAAGTGAATTGCTTGCGCAGCATCATTAATAGCTAATGCTTGAAGCGCACCAGCATCAGTAGCACCACGAATATCTGTTTTATAATCTGGAGTACTAATACCAACACCAACACGATCAGTAGAACCAACTACCCACATTGTTGAGTTGAATTGCAATTTACCTTGCTCTAATGTACCAGCAGAACCATCTAATGCAATAATCCTACTATCATAATGTGCAGGATCAGTAGAACCAGTATTTTCAAAGAAAATGTTTGCTAAAGGAGCATGATCAATATACAAATCACCCTTAATAATACCATCAATTGTTACAGTGTTATCAATAGATGTAGGCTGCACTTCAAGCACGTAGTTCACACCAGCAAGAATTTCTTGTGAAATTGCAGGAGGACGACCACCACCGGTTGGTGTCCTTGGAGCACGCGTTGTCGGCAATACCTTTTTAAGGTCTGCTTCTGAAACATAAATTGAATGATCATGCTTGTCACTCAATTTATGCCATAATGCGCGAAGCGTATCAGCTTCAACACCACTTAACGCCAATGTTTCAGCCTTAAGTAAATCTACAACATCATAAAAAGCTTGGAAAACTAATTGCGCTGGAACACAACTCTTGTCTGATGTACAATAACCATACAAACCATTCATCGCTTCAGAAACACATTCTGATTGTGTACCTTGAAGCTTTTTAATCAACTGAAGCGCTCCCTCAACGTCACGCGTTATATATACGTATGGCTCATTCGTTCCATCTTGATTAACTTGAATAATTTCAAGCGCCTGTTGACGCGATAATTCTACTTGCCCATCAGCAAATGCCATGCCGATAGAACAACCTAGAATCCCAAACAGTAATAACTTTCTGCGCATCTTCTGTCTCTCCTTGGTTAATTTAACATTTTTACGTTTCATATACCTACCTTAGAATTTGATTGCCATACCAATATGCCACTCAGCTTCTTTCATTACATTCTTACCACCAATGACGTGGGAGAATCCACCAAAGAAGTCAACACAGCTATTAACAGTAAACACTTCAGCACTTAATTTATGTGAAATTATTTTTGTCATTTTTTCTAAAACACATGAGTTAAGTGTTTTTGTTGTGCCAACAAGGTCTGTCACAGTTTTGTTACAGAAATCAATATCATCTTTACGCTTCCAATAGAATTGGTAACCTAAATCAAATCCAATACACTTGAGACATGGAGGAATAATTGTAAGATCAATATGTGCTAAGAAATATTGCCAATCAATATCAGCATTAGTCTTAGGACCTATGTTCTTAACAGTTGCATTCTTAAATGAACCTGCGATGCACTCTGAAGAACTAAGTACCCAGTTATAAGAAAGATCACCATACAATTTAGCCCAGTCACACATATCCCAACCACCAGCTAATCCAAGATCAACTTCAACGTGACCATTGTTACCGGTAGGAAGAAGGAATACTTTTCCTGGCTCATTTGTAGTATTATCAGTCGGCAATGTTAATCCAACACGACCTTCCAAGAAAATAGGGCAACAGAAATGATAGTTCAAGAAAGCTTCAAGGTCAAGGTTACCAGGACCTTGTACGCGTTGACTATCAAAAGTTATACCATTAGCCGCAAGAAAGTCTGCTACGTCAGCATCAAAAGAATTTAAACGTGCTTGAATTTCGCCAATAATATTTGTCGTTTTAATTGGCGCAAGAAACTTTCCGTTAACATTTAAAGTAGGAACAATAAACAATTGTGATTGCGCTGTACTACTAGCACCAAGAGCTGTATAGTCGGTACCTGAAACAAAACGACCTCGAGAACCATTACCAATGTTTGAACCAGAACCATCAACACTTGTAGCTGCTTGAGCTGTTGCTTGAGTTGCTGAGAATGGATATGCTGGCAATGTTCCTGTAGAACTTCCAATAACATGAATTGAAGCGTTTGCATCACCCAATTGTGTTTTACCTGTATCATCACCAGATATTTTAACAGTATTACCACTATAAGTAACTAACGATGGAGAAACAGTATTAACACCATTCTGCTTCAATGCTGTTGCCACATCTAATCGCACTGCAAACGAATTATAAATAGTTTCAACGTTAGCAGCTTGCTCAACTACAAATGTTTGAACAACATCACTCAATGCTGCACCATCAATAAGCTCTGAACAACACTTAAGCTGCTCAATACTTCTGTTTACAAATGGGATTGTACCACGAACACCCCAATTCCATCTTTCACAGCGAGGAACTTGTGCAGAAATCTCAAAACCAAACATAACACCAGTTTCATTATATGCTAAGTGTGGAGAAACTTTTGCAAAGTTCAACAATGGATTAGTTGTAGTAGCATCTGAAGGAAACATAATTTCATTATTCTCAAATGCATTTTGAAGATAGAATGGAGATTTTGCAAAAAATAGCTTTGCTATTTCATCATTATCGCATCCGACCCGTGTTCCGTCATTAACAGTGTTAAAGCTATCCTTACCAGTGGCCTTTGTTGCCGTACGGTTAAATCCTGCGGCCCATAACCTTACATCAAAGCAACGATCGCTTTCATCATCGTTACAATCTAGAAATGGAAACCATAGGTAATCCTTCCGTAGCGTAAGAGGCGTGAATAAATCCCGCGCATTAACTACACCACTAAGGGCGACCAACCCAATTAGTGTTAATCTCATTATACTATTTCTTTTCATTCCTACCCTCGTTTTTTATAAATATTCTCTTCTTGCCTCATTAAATTTTAAAGTGGGAGTGCTTAAAAACACTCCCACCTATTACTTACCTACCAAGCTGCTTAAATGATGAAGCGCCTAAGGCTTGAGTAGCATCAGCCACAATACCAATCGCTCCTATATCAAATGAAGGACTAAGCGAAACAACTTGATGTCCTGATTGATCCGTTAAATTCAATGGTGAAGACCGTACAATCGTGGTTCCGTTAACAAATCCTGCCGTTCCATTACCCAATGTTGATGGCGCAAAATTAGACAACTGTCCACCCATAGTAGGAGCACTCGGGGTTGCAAAACCATCAAAGAAGAAACTTGGTGTTGTAGCATCTGATGTTGTTGTTGGCGTTGCTGTAGTTGTAGTAGTAAAGAACGCATTATTAACATCACGAATTAATGGTGTTGAAGCCAGAATACCACGGTTAGTCAAACTACCAGAAGCACCTGTTGCAGTACCAACGATTGGAGCTACTGTAGTCACACCTGTACCAATTTGAACCATGTTACTACCACCAAGAACACGTGCTGTAGACTGAAGCGTTACGTGGTAACCAGACACAGTACCATCACCAGCAGGACCAACAGCAATCAATGAAGCATCAGAGTCACTACCCAACAAGGTGTTATCAGCCTTAATAGTACCCTGTGTATTAGATATATGAATATCAGCTACATCAAAAAGAGAACCAATTGCCCAATCATCTGGACCAATATTACTCTTCTTAACAATACCAGCACCAAATCCAAGGAAACCTTGGCTATTAACATCAATCAATGCACCAGGACCATCCATTTCAAATCGTGCAATAATTGAGTGTGTTGGATTACTTGAAGTGTTACCAACTTGCAAGCTGCCACCAAATGTATTATCAGTACCAATTGCTAATCTTGCATTATCTTCGAATGTAAATGTGAAGTTAGCATCTGTATGATCAGAGTCAGTTTCAACACCCCAGTAAGTATCTTCAAGTAGATTCCATGCTGAATCTTCATCAAAGGCAATCTGACCGTTACCTAAGATCTTCACACGAAGTGTATCAGTAACAGATACATCTGTACCAAACACACCGTCTTCATCAACATATGGCTGACCGGTCAAGCTTGAACGAGAAGTAAACTGCAAGACACCACCGCCCATAACAAGGGTTGAGTTTCTTTCCATAACAACTGAAAGTTCACCACTGATCATTACTTTCTTGTTTGCCGTATCGAATGTTGAAAGATCTAATGTACCACCCGTACGAACACGTAACTCCTGAGGCTGCTCTGAACGAAGCATCAACGTCTCACCATCAAAGTTAGGACCGGTTACAATGTGACATACGTTATCAACAACAACATCACTTAGGATATCAATAACACCGTTACCGTTTGCAACAAGTGTCAATCCGTTCACACCAAGCTTAACACTACCGTATAATGAATCAGCATCTTCTGAATTGTTACCTATACCAACACGGCCATTGTTTTGAACAAACAACACACCAACTGGCGCTTCACTTGAATCGTAACCATTAAGAAGCACAAGCTCATTAACACGACCATCGTCAACCATAAGTGAGAATTGATCACCAAGGCGAGAACGCTTAACTTGGAACTGATCAACAACACCATTAACAATTGGAATGTGGAACATGTTTGCAGTAGTTACAGCAGGACAGTTGTCTGTTGTAGGCTCGAATGGAATGAATCCACCAGCATAATCCTTCTCAACGGCTTTCCAATCCATTGTAAAGTCAGAAAGAGATGTACCTGTCGCTACAAGAGTCTGTGTTGTACTAAAGTCTAAGTTCCACTGTGTTATACCAACACGTGAATCAAAGAACACTTTGTTCTTATCAAGAGTAATGATACCAGTACCAAATTTGGTTACCATGACACCCATGTTACATCTGTATGCACTACCAATAGCAATTGTACCATCACTATCAACAAAGATACCACCTTCACCAGTCGTACCACTCAGTTCAGCCAAGCCGACTGTACCACCTTGTGATTCGAATGAGAAGAAGTTACCTGCAATGTTAGTTGTAGAAGCTGGAGAAGATGCAAATACAGTATCTGACTGACCAATCTGCATATTAGACTGATGACCCATGAAGAGAGTTTGCACTGAGGATTGACCAGTAATACTTCCAGAGATACCTGTTAACTGTGTGCTATCATTCTCATCAACGATAAAGTTAACAACATGTGTATCAGAACCAGTTACATCTTGGAAAACATCAAAATAAGAACTTCGATCAATTACTGAAGTACCATCTTGTGCTGTAGAACCAATCGTTGTACCAAGAACAAGATTTCTTCCAGGAGAAAGACCAATTGTATTAGATAGAGATTGCTCCATCAAGAAACCATTTTGATAGAAAGCAACGTTAGACGTTGTAGAAAGGCTTGTTAAAGTACCTGCAACTGGGAAACTATTAGGGAAGAAGAAGTCAACCCCTGTAGCTGCTGCACTTGAGTGTAAGTTGATACGTCCGTTAGTATAACGCATTGCTGGACGAGTTGTGTAAGCAGGAGTTGCATTTGCCAACAACTTAAATGATTCACCACCAACATATGTAGGTGCTGATTCAGGAGCGTTCATATCAAATACTGTACGGTTATAGTCATCGTGACGAAGGGTAATACCTTCAAAGTTTGCCGGGTTGTTAAAGAACATGTTAGCAGTATTGTAACTTCGTGTTACAGCTTGCGGATCAATTATTGATGGGAAGACTGTTTCACCAGCAGCGCCAATTTCAACAAGCGCGCCTGCAGGATCAACTTCACGAGAAAGAACGTTAAATACATTTGTACCAGAACCTGTAGCTGATACGCTCAAGTCCGCTTCAACATCAAACACAATTTCACCAGCTTCTGGTGTGCGATCTGTTGCTGACATTGTGTAATCATGAAAAACATCTCCAGTGCGAGTTGAACCATTCCTAAAGAAGACACCACTATCACCAGTCATATTAATTGCTGCAGCAAGTTCAGAACCAGCAGAACCTGTTGCAGGATCAAAACCATCAATAACAAACGCTGAACCGTTACGGTTCTTCAATACTTCGTTTGCGACTTCACCAGCAGGAAGCAACGCATCTGGAATGGTTGGACTAGGAAGACGGTTTGTTGTTGTACCAATATAATCAAGATAAGTATTATCAAGTAATTCTAACTGCCCGTTACTACCAAGAATGAACCCTGGACGGAAACCTGTATAAGCTTCTGTATCTCCAAATGGGTTTCTAAACAAACGTGGAATAACCTTATTATTATTAATAACGCGAAGACTATTAATAAGTGCACTTGTATCAGTTTCAACAACTTGAACATGAGCGTCATTACCAGCAGGTGTTGTAAAGTCTAAAGTAAGAGAACCAATAGCTGTTGGATCACCAGCAGTTACATGAACACCTTGAATGAAGAAACCACACCCATCACCAATATCAAGAATCATCTCTGCAGTAGCATCAGTACTTGATGGCCAGAACTGCAACTCACCAGCTTCTGTATTACCTACAGTAGATTCTGTTGCTGCCATGAAGCCCATGTATGAATTTCGGTTCAATGCAACAGTGTTAAGATCATCTGCAGCACCTTCACGCTGAACGCGAACAACTGATGTATTCGATGATGCCATGTTAATAAGGAACACAGAACCAAGTGCGTGACTATCATTACCATCAAATGTAAGCGTCTTACCATCTGAAAGGTTAATATTCAACGTCCCTGCACCAGCAAACGTAATGTAAAATGGTGTGGTTAAAGCACCAGCACCAGAAGCAAACGTAAGATCACTGGTTAAGTTCAAATTAATAACGTCAGTTGCCAATGTTGCAACAAAGTGCATCTGAAAATCTGGCGCGTTTGTAATTGTACGCGCTGTAGCACCAAGATCAACATCAACTGTTTCTAGACCACCCGTCGTTCTAACAAGCACATTACCAGTTAATGTGGGATCCGCAGAAAACGTAATTGGACTAATTGCCGGATACGTACCCGTAATGGCAGCATCCCATACATCCGCCTGCATATAACTTGATGCGCACAGAGCCCCCACAATTAGCAAGCGACTAAAATGCTTCAATACATCTCTCATATTTTTCCTTTTTTTTGAGACTACAACAACACTTTCTCTTTTTATTTTTTGTTTTTTATCCTAAGCTTTTTCTCCATGTTTTAGCAGAAAAAATAATTACTCTTTAATACTTTTTAAGTACAGATTTCGCAATTTGTCAACTCTTTTATCGTTGTAACAATTCTCCTTTGATGTATTGTAGTCGTTGCTTAAGATTTTGATCTTTTAATTTCAATTGTCGTACTTTTTGAACTGCATAAACTACAGTGCTATGATCTTTTTTATTAAAGAAACGAGCAATATCTGATAATGGATTAGAAGTCATGTCCTTCATTAAGTACATCGCAATCTGTCGCACCAAAGAAACTTTCTTACTGCGAGAAGGAGATTGTAAATCCTTAATCGTATATGCATATGACTTTCCAACCATGTGTGCAACTTGCTCCAACGATACAACTTTTATATCTTTTTTACCTGACCTTAGAGCTGAATCACGCATTAAAACTTTTTGCGCTAACTCTAGTGATATTTTACTCCCGGTTAATTTAGCAAATGCCATCACGCGAATCAAGGATCCTTCCAGTTCTCGAATATTTGATCTTACGCGCTCTGCAACAAATTGAGCAACTTCATCTGAAAGTTGTTCATTATTAAATTCTGCTTTCTTTTTCAAGATAGCAACCTTAGTCTCCAAAGACGGCATTGAAATGTCTGTAACCAGCCCACACTCCAATCTAGAACGTAAACGCTCAGCGATACCTTTAATATCTTGTGGAAAACTGTCACTAGAAAAAATAATTTGTTTTTGAGATTCAAAGAGAGAGTTAAAGATGTGGAAGAAGGCTTCCTGTGTTTGATCTTTATTTGAAATGAACTGAATGTCATCAATTAAAAGAACATCAACATCTTTGTATTTTTCTTTGAAATTATGTGTTTTGTCAAAACGAATAGCATTAATAAATTCATTAACGAATCTATCTGCTGTTTGATACAAGACCACTGCTTTTGGATACTTACTTCGTATCTCATTGCCAATGGCATGTAATAGATGTGTCTTACCTAGACCTGATCGACCGTAGATAAATAATGGATTATAGACTTGGCCCGGTCGCTCAATGACAGCACTTGCCGCAGCAAAGGACAATGAGTTATGCGAACCTACAATAAAATTACTAAAAAGATAATGTGTATTAACACGCGCTCGCCCACGAGCAGCCGGTTTAACCAATGAGCCTGGCGCTTTAGTCTTTAAAGGAGCGCTAACAACCCCTTGCTTTGAACCTGCAACTAAAGCCGGTGTAAAAGAAATCTTCTTTTCTACCGCAACCTCTGCCTCTTGCCCTTCTTGCAAAAAGATAATGTTAATCTGATCAACATTGAACAAGCGACTAAGGTGCTGCTTAAATAAATGAATGTAGTTTCCTTGGACCCAATCTTTAACGAAAGCATTAGGAGCTTTAATGTAAACAGTGTTACACGCAGCATCCCATTGCTCGAGAACAACAGCCTTCAACCATGTTTCAACAACACGACTTCCCTGTTCATCTCGAACGATCGTTAAAAAATCTTTCCAAATAGTGTCAAGCACAAGCTACTCACATTATTAATTGATAATACAATTCCGCACCATTTTCCACATTGCCTTTTTCACTGACTCTCGATATTCTGCATTCATAGCAATATTATCGAAGAAGAAGGAAGTTATTATGAAAAAATTAGCACGCATACTTATTATTATCCCACTCTTGGTCCAATGCGGCAAACAAAAAAAAGATGAACCTTTAGCATCAAACTTTTTTCAACAAGCCTCACTTGAAGCCGAGCATGGTAACCCTAAAAAAGCTCTAAATCTTATTGAGAAGTCAATAGAATATAAAAGTACCCCCAAAGCACTCTTGCTTAAAGCCACTTTGCTGTATTCTATAAACGAACTCAATGAAAGTGTAACACTATTTAAGAAAATAATTAACGACAAAAAAACACCTCCTGCCATGAAAGCCGATGCACTTAATAATTATGCCTCCGCATTATACGACATGGGAGATCCCGATCAAGCCTACGGAATCTGGTGCGAACTTGGAATTAATAAAGATTATCTTTCACCCGAGCTTTCATACTTCAACCTTGGACTGGTTCATTTACGCAAGGCAACAAAGCTTCCCGACGACACCCCCGAATACTTTGAAGAACTAGAAAATGCCGAACGACGCCTTAAACAAGCGCTTACTGTGTCAAAAAACTATACAGATGCATTGTTTTATCTTGGACAGATATATATTCGACGCAATCAATTACTACCGGCACGAGATGTTCTAATAGATCTTCTGCTTGAATCACCTGAGCATGAAATTGCTAAAAACTTGTTATTGCGTATTGAAAAACAGATTAACGCAGCTAAACGCGCTTAAGATACTGCCCAATACCTTTAACAATGCCTTGAGCCAATAACTCTTGATAAGATGGTGTATTAAGCTTACTTGCCTCATCTGTATTGGAGCAAAAGCCAAGCTCTATTAAAGCTGATGGCATCTGTGTCCCCATGAGCACTTGCGAAACCTTCTTCTTGCAAAGCCGGTCATTAAGACTGTATTGCTGACGAATAGTATTAATAACAGACTTCTGTACCGCTTGTGCAAACTGAGCAGAATGCCTATCTTTAACATCAAGCATGTTAACCTGTGGAGCAAAAAGACTTCCATCATTACAAAATGTTTCAATACCTGTAACATGGTTGCGTGGAGCAGAATTAATGTGTAATGAAAGGAAAACATCTGCACTAGCATTGTTAGCCGATGTTGTACGAATATCTAAAGGAACAAAAGAATCATCCTTACGTGTCATAAGAACCGTATAACCCTGCCCTCTCAAAAGCTTCTCTAAACGCTTGCCAATCGCTAGAGTCAAATCCTTTTCAAATATACCATTGATACCTAGAGCTCCATTATCCTTGCCACCATGACCACAATCAAGCGCAATAACAGGCTTTGTATATGATGGTACCGGAGCATGCTGAAGCTTCTTTTCTACCATGAACGCAAGACCAAAACTTCTTTGTATAGATTCAAACCTATGCATACCTACCTTAATAACCGCTGGGTCATAAACAAACACGAGCTTGATAGAACCATCAGCCATCTGTGTAAGCTTGCATTGAGTGCCCTTATAATTGATACGAGCACATGTCTGCAACGTCTCTGCATCTTTTACAAGACAACCACGAATAGTAAAAATATCTTTACGCAACATATGTCCATCTCTAGCAACAGCCTTGCGCTGATTCGTAACAGAAAAACGCTGTGAACAATAGAAAACAACCTGATCGCAATGAGCAGACTGATGAAAATACAACTTCGATGGCAACGCACCAACGTACGTCGACACCCCCAATACTATACATAACAATAACTTCTTCATAACCTACCCCTTTATAAAACGCCTTGCTCAATTGTATATATATAGAATAGGTTAATTAAATTCAAATTGTCAATTAACAGTTAATAGATCGAAGTTTACACGGGTGGGTAGGGAAATTTTCACTACCATAGACCACACACATTAGGTTTTTTGAAATAAAGTTAAATCTTTACTTAGCTTATTGGTGTCGGCTCTGCTAAATATGAAAGTCTTCGCGAACGCTCCCAGGCACGAACAAAGTCGGTAGCATCATATGAATTAGGAACCTGGCTACTCATTGGAAATGCTGGATCATGGCAAAGAACTCGCTTATTTTTCTTATCCCAGCCAACAACGACTAATAAATGCCCCTGGCTGTAGGTATGACCTGCAGGCATACCTCTAAGCTGACCACGAATACTTGCAACAACAGGAACACCCTTTGCCAGGAAAGAATGTAAATTTACAAAACTTGGTAATCGTCGAACATAAAAGTTCCTTGGTGTATCACATGCGGTATATGCATGCGCTACATTAAATGGCCAACTACCAAACGTATCGAGGCCTGGGTCATAGGTATAACGCGCGCATTCTCGTGGATCAACATCATTCTTATTAAGATAACCCAGTAGCATTGACATTGAAGTTGGAGAACAGATACGAGCCGCATCAGGGCTATCTACTTCCATTTGTGAATAAGCTGGAACGCCATTAACTTTAACCGATGGTAGAGCATGAACTGTAGCCATTTTTTCAATAGCAAAATCAGAAAGATTGGATAAACAAACATTAAGTTGTGAAAAATCTTGGAGTACGGCACCACCAACTCCCTCAACTTTTATACGAAATGCATCAGCCTTCTCGCCCTGTGGAGCTTCAAGACGTACATAATTATAGCTTGAACCCTTCGGCCTAACGCTACAGTGAGTTATTTGCCTATCACTTCCCCAATCTACCATTCGATGCCAATCGCCCCAACGCTTAGTACGCGCATTTCGCACACGGCCCCAAAATACAAACTTCCCTTGAACTGGTCGTTGAGCATTCCAAGAGAAAATCAACTGAGTAAAGGGTGAAACATGCTTTCGTTCGGCAATAAATTTTTTTCTAGAGTACTCCTGAACCCCTGCTGGAGGTGAATACCGATAGAGCCAAGTCCATGGCGCACTGCCTGCCCAAGCGGTATGCGCAATAAAAGAATAAAGCATTATCGAAAATATTTTGCTTTTCATCACACATCCTCTTGAGCCACAGACTTCCCCACATATCCCTTGTGGAATAGATTACGGCAATCAATAACCATTTTTCAAGCTTTTTATATAAAACATCTCGCAATATCTTTCTATTGATCTTTTGTTCAATTTATACTTACATTTGTTAAAGGGCCAATACTAAGGAGCATTCATGAGCCGTCATTATTTTTTTCTTTTACTCTTCGCAACAGCACCACTTATTACTAAAAACATCTCAATACCAGCTGTTACTATCGTTCCCGTTGCCAATCTTGCAACCGAACCTTTAAGCAAAAGATTTCCTCATGAAACCTTCCCTTACGAAAAATTACCTACTACCTTCAAAAGTGGCATCGATTCGTGTCCACGTCTACATCAACTTCTTTTTAATGAGCGCGTCAATATTGTAAAGAAACAAGGCAATGACGTTATGGTTGAGGTACCATACCTATTTTTCCAAACCTCTCCTAAAGGACAAAAAATCAATCGCTATTGGTCTGACGCTCGATACTTTATGCCTATGAAAACAGCAAACCGTTATCAACCTTGGGTTCCAGATCCAATTGATTTTAACAATCCCACTTCAGTACGACAATCTGGCATCTGCACTCTTACTCGACCATTCTATTATTGCCCAACAGACAAGACCTATTCTGCCGGAACACGCTTTATCACTTCAGATAAAGATAATACAGCTCTACTCTTTGATCCTGTAGCAAAAGAACTTCTTCATGCCCCTATTCCTGCAAGCTATCGCGTACAAGACTCTAAACTTAAAACCCCACAACAGCGACAACGTTTTTTTATTCAACTGCTTAAACAGTGGGTACACAACGCTCATGGCAAAATCCCATACGTATGGGGTGGATGCAGCCACAACTTTCAATACCCAACCTTAGACTATGCTGTTAAAGCTCACACATATAAAAACAAAGTTCATTTTAACTATTGCTTACAAGGCAACTATCCTGCATGTGATTCTGGATTTGATTGCACCGGCCTTGTCCTACGTGCTGCACAGATCGCACAAATTCCTTACTTTTATAAAAATACAACGACTGTGGGATTCAACCTAAAGCCACTTAAAGCAAACCAAATGATCGAAAACGGCGACCTTATCCTTTTCCCTGGACATATCATAGTTATTAGTGACATTAATAAAAACTTAGTAATTGAAGCACGAAGCAAAAGGGATGATTATGGATACATTCATGAAATACCACTCAATGAAGTATTCCGTTGCATTCAAACATATGCTGATTTACGTAAGTCATATTTAGCTCAAGAAAAGCTTGAACGTTTAGGTGAGTCTGGAAAGACCCTTTCTCATGTGCCGATAAAAATTATGAAGCTTAACAGCGCTTGGAATTCTTGAACGATATACTTAGAAAAGAAACTCAAAAAAGTCTAAGCTTCTTTTTTATACCGCTTATTCTTTTTCTTATGGATAACAATGAATCTGGTCTAACGATGAAACTTTGGAAATACGGTCTTAAATATTCCATATCCAAGGTACCAGACCAGCATAAATAGAAATACCGGATAACCATAAATAAGACCTAGTAAACCAACCGGGGACAAGACGAGAAAAACATTAAATAAAGAATAGCGAGATCGCCCTCTTTGCTTAAATGCTGGAAACTTTATCTTAGAAACCATCAAAAATGATATAAATACAATAAGGCTAATAAGCCAAAGCTTATGATACATAAACTTTACACGGCTAGCCTCAAGCCATTCCTGATACACCACAAAGCTTGTAACTAAAAAAGAAGCAATCGGTGTTGGAAGACCTATAAAATATTGCGATTGACTCTCACTGGTTATATTAAACTTGGCAAGGCGAAACAAACCAGCACATAAGTACAATGCAAGGATAGCAGTCCCTAACGGACCAAAATCTGATACTGTCCAAGAATATAACAAAATCGCTGGAGCAAGGACAAATGAAATTGCATCAGATAAAGAGTCCAACTCCATACCGAAAGGACTCTGAGCATTAAGCGCACGGGCTAAACGACCGTCCCAAAAATCCATAACAGCCGCACATAGAATGAAGTATGAAGCTAGCATGTAGTTACATTCAAGCGACTGTATAATAGACAGCAACCCCAAGCAAGCATTGGCAAACGTCAAAGCCGTTGGCAGCACATGCAATCGCTTTTTATCCCTGGTTGCATCTATTAATCTTTTAATCATCATCACTTCCATTTACCTATAACAGTTTGACCGCCATAAACGTACTGGCCTTTCTCAAGATATACATCAAGAGCATCGCGTTTTACAAGAATTTCTATTCTAGATCCAAAACGAATCATTCCAAACTTATCTCCCCGCTTTACATCTTGCCCCTTAGATATCCAACAGCAAATACGTCTGGCTATTAAACCTGCAATCTGTCGCACTTCCATAGTCTGGCCATTAGGTGTATCAATCACCACACTGTTACGCTCATTATTATCAGAACTCTTTGGGTGATAGGCAACAAGAAACTTTCCAGGACGGTATGTAATAGAATCAATCTTACCCGATGTAGGAATCCAATTAACATGGACATCAAATACAGAAAGGAAAATAGATATCTTATACAGATCATCAATCTCTTCAATCTTTAATACGCGTCCATCTGTTGGAGAAACAATCAATGATGAATCTTCACAGTTAGCACAAGTCCGTTCTGGATTCCTGAAAAAATAAAAACAAAATAAGAATAAAGGTATCAATAACCAAAGAAGCTTTGGATATAAGAAGAATGAAAATGCCATTACAACCACAAGAACTATCGCAATATAGATCCCAGCAGTCCACAGCAAGTTATTAGTAAGCCAAGCAATCATGATTATCCTTTAGTATAAAAAATAGAAACCTCTCTGTGCAGATAATACCTCTTTTTAGGTAAAATAGAAAGAAGCCCTATTTTACAAAATTTAGGTAGTCGCTCGAAAAACTCTTTGCAGCCGGTCCAGTGATGTATGCACTTGAGAAACAGACACACTCTGATCTATAATGCTCTCTACAACCTTATCAAGATCCTGAGTCATCCCCAAAAGAATTACTTCACGATCAGAATCAAGCTGCTTACGATCCTCAAGCAATTCTTTCAGCCGCTCTATATCTTCAAGAGCCGGCCATGCATTCTTACGTGCTGCAATTCGAGAGAACTGTTTTTCAATTTTATTAAAGTTTGTTTGTTTCTCTTTTCTATCGCAATCAGTATGCCTATCATACGCAGGCCATTTTTGCCCGTTAGTGCGATGTGCGATGTACTCCCCTACACATTCATCTATTTGATACAAACGAGCGTAGCGGGCCAATACTTCAAAGAATAGATACAATGCTTTTTGCTCTCGGCCAGAACCATGAGCCTCTTCCAAAGACATCGATACAATCTCACGAAGAGATGCAAACTCAACCCGACTTAATTTAGCAATATCTTCAATACGAGTAATAAAGCGAGCGCGATATGCATGTCGCTGTGCATTGAGTGCACACTCAATCTCTGACAGTATCTTAATGGAGTGTATATTCCACTCACACAGCCATAGATAGTTTCGTAGCTCTTGCAGCTCCTTGGCCATTGCCCGTTTAACAACAGAGTACACTTCTAATCTAAACTCTCGTTGACCATTGTTTTTAGTGGATACTGGCCGATAAATAACTCTATCTTTCTTCAACTCGATTAGATTATTGAAAGCAATATCTTCATCGTGTGCCATGATAAATTGCTGAAGATCATTATGCAATGCAGCTATAACATCCTTTTCATCCTTCTTGGCATCTTGTGCACAAAGCCAGCCACCCTGCTCAACAAGGCGCCATTGATACCATTTGAACGAACGTCTTTTAGGATTCTTAATAGAAGCACTATCTGCAAAACCTTGTAAGTTCAGTCTTTTTTCAAGACCACTTAGCCCAAAAAATAAATGTAAACGGTAATGATATATTAAAGCGGTTGCAGCAGTAACCGCTGTCAATGTAACACCATATCTGATAGCCACATCGCCAACATCTTTGAGAGTAACCGCTTCAACCTTTCCAGGCCTTCCAACTAACATAATAAACGCCAAAACAATTAACGATAACTTCTTCATGTTGATAATCATCTCAGCACCTCTTAGTAGTCAAAAGAATAAAACAGTACTCTAACTTATGTTATCATACATGGTATCAAAAAAGGAAAAATTCACAACTGGCGCCTAAATATCTCAATAACTTAAAATCCAATACGGTTGCAACCAGCATTACATTGAACTTTATAAAAAAAACAAACAAAAAGCTTGCTCTAAAAACAAAAAAACATATATTCTTAAATCTAATTATTAATATGGGGGTATTATGAAACTGTATAATGCGTTGAATATATTATTAACCTTGTTTATAGCCGATTGTTATGCCGTAGGAAATGGCAATAGTCCATTCTTACCACCGCAACTAAGTGAAAAAGCCAAGAAAAAAGAACTAAAAGAACGTCGAAAGACTTGGCAAAAAAGTTTAAAAGACAATTTAAGAGCATCTGGACATAAGTCAGGCCTAAACAAGACTGTAGCAATCAATCATGCACGAACCCCTGAAGAATTATTTATAAATGCATTTGCCGAAGTACCAACCCCTAACGAAAAAACGTGGTTTCTATGGCAACCTGATGGAGTAACTAACAAAGCAGAAACCCTTGCTATTGCAGCACAACACAAATGCGAGCCTGCACTACTTCAACAATTGATTGATGCTGGAGCCCATACAACCGAGACAACTGAATTTGAAGGTCAAAGGAGTACAGCTCTTTGGTTTGCATCAAGATTCGGTAATCCTTTATCAATTGCAGTACTACTAAAAGCAAATACTATCGTATCACCAGAAGAATTACAGGCTGTTCAAAAAAGTTCCAATAAAGAAGCTGCTAGCCTTATTGAAGGTCAACTATATAAACAACTACCAACATAGAAAGCATTACTCACGAATATGTAAATCTTTTACTGAGCCTTCAGCTTGAAGGTATTTTGTAAGGATCTCATCGAATCCTTCATGGGTACATGTATGACCACATGTAAATAGATCTACAAAGCAAGCATTGTGTTCTGGATAGGTATGAATAGTTGCATGGCTTTCTGAAAGTAAAAAGCTTGCCGTTAGACCATTACCAGGAAAGACTGCATAGTCAGAACTTAAGATGCTAGCACCACTAGCAAGGACAGCTTCTCGAAAAACTTTTAAAAGCATTTCTATATTCTCTAATGCAGCACTATCACAGTTTTTATAACTTGCTAAAAAGTGTCTACCATAAAACTCATACTCTTCTTCTTGTGAATATGCTTGCTGAGCACAAAAGATTGCTAACGCGCATACAACAATTTTGCCAATCTTGATCATCGTTGATCTATCCTACCTATTGAACTTTAACTATAAAATGATTTAGTTTTTCTAGTATACTCTTTAAGGTTGTTTTGTACAAACAGGATTTATTTTTATTTTTTTTTAAATTATACAACTGTTTGAGATTAAAGCAGCTTATAATAAAAAAAGTTAATGAAGGAGATTAAAGTGAAAAATGATTTACCAATCAAGAATGGTATCATCATCCCCGAACAAGAGTTAGAAATAACAACCAGTAGGTCTGGAGGAGCTGGAGGACAACATGTTAACAAGTCCGATACCAAGGTAACCATACGATGGAACGTTAACAATACCAGCGCTTTAGACTATATGCTCAAAACCAGAGTTCTTCAAAACTTACAATCACAACTAACAAGCGAAGGCGACTTGATTGTTCACAACAGCGAGTCGCGAAGCCAAGGACAAAACAAAGGTCAAGCATTGGCCAACCTTGCACAAAAGGTTCGAAAGGCTATATATGTTCCAAAAAAGAGAATGAAGACCCGTGTCCCTAAAGGCGTTAAGGAATCTCGGTTAAAAGACAAATCTCGTCGCAGTGACTTAAAAAAGAGTAGAAGTAAAAAATTTGATGAGTAAAGTGGTGCGCCCGGCAGGATTCGAACCTGCGGCCTACAGATTAGGAATCTGTCGCTCTATCCTACTGAGCTACGGGCGCAGGATGAATACAGTCTATCATTGATTGTGGTGAAACAAAAGGCTACCAGCCTCCTCCACCACCGCCGCCACCTCCGCTGCCAGCTCCACCGCCACTACCAAATCCAGATGACAGAGTCGGAGATGAAGTAGTCTTTAATGTACTAACAAACGAGCTAAGCGAAGTTGAAAATGAGCCGGAACTAAATGAATGATCATAACTACCGCCATAGAACCACACAGGATTATATGAACGATTACGATCAGCCTCAAACTGTTTGAAGATTGGCGCAAAAGCCTTCGTCCACGCTTCCTCTGCATCAAGCGCAATCGCATACGGTAAAAATCTTTCATAAGGCTCTAAGGGCGAACTATTAACAGGTGCCATCAACTTAAGGCGCTCAGTTTCAGCGGTTCGCAAAAACAATTGGAATCCCTTAATTTGATCTACAAGATCTTGTCCTTCTTGCGTATACCCACGAATAGAAAAATAAAAAATCACTAATGCAACAATGAAAACAATTCCGATAACGTAGAGCTCTATCGAATGTGCTCCAAGAAAAAGTGCCAATATACCTGTTACAAGACTAATTCCAGCTCCAATAAACAAATAAAAAGATTGCCTATCAAAATATTTATTAATTCGATCTACTAACAAACTATACAACCCATCAAGCGCTGATAGTATTTTCGAATGGTTCTTAGATGCTAGTTCAAGCTTATCCGTTCGCACAAAAATCTTATAATAAAGTTCGCTGTCAAATTCTCCTTGCGGATCCTTTCCTGTTTTTACAAGTGTATATTCCTTATTTGTCTTAAACGAAAGTGCTCCCTTATAATCTTCTTTCATATTAATTTTTAAAAGACCCTTTACAGCAAGTGCCACAACTTCAGATGCAAAACACGTAGCATCCCAACGATATTTGAGTAAGTACCGACACATGCTTGGTGTAAATTCTTTTGGTGGTTCAAAAAGTGGAATAATCGTTCCTGTACGAACCTTGTTGGAAAAATAATGAACAATGAACAGAATAATAAGCGCCAAAAGACCTAGTAAAATAATAAGTAAATAACCATTATCTTGAAAGAAATCTATAACTCGTTCATCCATTGTAGGTTCAAGCAAAACTCCTTTTGGCCAACCCGCAACAATTGTAAATGCCTCTCCTGGCATCAATGGTCGTTTTGAAACAAATGTTATAACATTACCATCAATAGAAGCAGTATAACTATCCTCACGACTACCTGAGCGCCCCACATATGCGGTTGCCTTAATGTCCTTAGCATCTATGCCATCAGGAAGGTGCAACACTGCACGAACGTTCTCGATAGGGAATCGCCACTGATTACCAGTTACATTCCAATACAGCTCATCATAGTCCTTAAAAAAGCCTATATGCTTCTTTGTGGAATAATTAATGGTATATGTATGAGCCCCAGCCTGCAAAAGCCTATGCTTACTACCAATGTAAACATGCTTACCATTGTAAAAATCATCTACATGATACGATGTTGGCTGATCATTATGAGATACTTTTTTCAGTTCAAACTTAGGTAAGTAGTTAAAGATACCAAAGATTCGATGTCTTAATGGTATCTCACGAACAATACCACGTCGAATAGAATCGCCTTCAGCATTGACCGTGATCTTCTCTTCAACGTCAATCCAACCATTCTTATGAATAGTAATTGCCTCATCAAATGAACGAATCGTTTCTCGAGCTGATAAGTTAAAACACAATAATGTAAGTACGAGTAAAAATTTCTTGTTGATCATAGAAGTACTAAAATTTTACGGATGGAGTTTCTCGCTCACTGGCAGAAGCAACTTCAAAGTATTCTGCTTGATTGAATCCTGCAAGCGAAGCTATAAGATTACTTGGAAACACTGTGCACAAAACATTAAAGTTACGTACTGTTCCATTGTAATACCTACGAGCAAGCTGCACTTCATCTTCCAATGCTGCAAGTTGTGTTTGTAAATCAAGGAAGTTTTGGTTAGCTTTCAAGTCAGGATAGTTCTCTGCAACTGCAAACAAAGTTTTCAGTGCTCCGGTAAGACCATCCTCTGCTGTAGCTTTCTGCTCAACACTTGTAGCCCCAATGGACTCCGCTCGATACTTAGCAACATCTTCAAAGATAGATTTTTCATGAACACTATATCCCTTTACCGTACTGACAAGGTTTGGTATCAGATCATAGCGACGTTTAAGCTGTACCTCAATACCACTCCACGCTTCTTTCAAAAGATTCTTTAAACGAATAAAGCGGTTATATGTCATAATACACCACATGATGAGTAGTGCGCCAATGCCAACCAATATCATTAATATAAGTGAAAAGTTCATAAAAACTCCTATAACTAAGTTTCATCTTGTTTTAGGTATATTAACACAATACTTTAACAAGACAAGTCTATTTATTTTTCACGCAATACTTCAGGATTAATTAAGAAAAACAAACCTTAGTTAAGGTTAAGCTTTTTTCTTCTTAGGGGTCGCATTTTTTGGAGTAACTTTCTTAGCTACAGTTTTTTTGACGAACTTTTTGGCAGTGGCCTTCTTAGCAGCAACTTTTTTAACTATCTTTTTGGCAACGGCCTTTTTGACAGCTACTTTCTTAGCTACAGTTTTTTTAACGACCTTTTTGACAGCTGATACTTTTGCCACAATTCTTACCAATGGATTGTTATAAATCAGAATAAGAATTGTTCCAGCCATTGAGAACCAAAAAGCTTCAATAAAGAACCAGAGGTAAATATCACCAGACATAAATCCGCCCATCTCATCAAGGCCAAAAATTCTAAATACATAGAACACGCCATAAGCATGACAAGCTAGCACAAACCAAAATAGCAAATAAGTAAGAGGACGTTGCGAAAATGCAAACAACCGCATGATAGCAGCATGTAAGTAAATTGTTGATAAAAGCGCAAGAGCTAAAAGAACGGTATCACTCACTTCAAGCACATGATCTAGATCAGCATAGCCACCAACTCTGAAAAGAACTCCAATCACATACAAACCTACAAGTACAATACCACACCAACCAAGAAATTTGCCGACTGGCGCAAAAGCTGACCATATTTTTCTTTTTTCCATAAAGCAACTTAGAGATCGAACAAAGCTAAGCATTCCAACAGCTGCTAATGGAATCCAAAAAAGAGTCCATACCATAAAACCACCCGTTGCCATCAAGGACAGAGGTAGCAGCACCATAAACGACACCATAACAACCGGTACAACAATAATGGATATCCATTTAAACATAGTGCAACAAGACATACTACTCACTCCTTTTTTCGAAAATATTTTGCTTCTTCATTCTAGTTCTAACGCAGGAAGGGATAAGGTGTCAAGATTACTAATATAGATCTTTTCAAATTATAAACAAAGCCTTTTTATAAAAGCCCACATAAAAGCCAATTATTCAAATCTCAACCCACTAATCGATCACCGATGTGCCTTCCGAGGCACATCGTTTATATCCAAGGTAGGCAGCTGCACCAGTAGCCGCAACCGCGGCTGGAACCGTATATCTTTTTTGTGTATATTTTTGCCTCCAGTCTCTCCATGTATTATCATGACTTGCAGCATCAGCCTTTATATCTTGCTCCTCTACAGAACCCCCTTCTTTTATATCAAGATCAGCCTCTGCTTTTATCAATGCTTCTACAATAGCACTTCTATCCGTACTATCCTAATCATTAAGTTTTTTTGCCCAATCCAATGCTGTATCACCATGTCCATCTTTCACATCAAGATCAGCCCCTGCTTTTATCAATGCCTCTACAATCTCCTTATCCCCAACATTTACTGCCACTGTTAATGCTGAATGATCAAGCATATTTTTCACATCAAGATCAGCCCCTGCTTTTATCAATGTCTCTACAATCTCTTTATTCCCAAACTTTACTGCCATTGTTAATGGCGTATCAAGATAATCACCGCCTATCCTATTAAGATCAACACCATCTTTTATCAGCCTATTCACATAACTAAAATCATTGTCCTGTACCGCCACAACAAGATCCCCACTCGAATCCATACCAACTACTGAACCGACTAGACCTAATATACCAATTAAAGCTATAATTTTTTTCATATAGAACCTTTTTCAACGCAACAACCCAAATACTATTTGCAATTAATAATAACACCTTAAAACAAGGGGAAGGAAGTGTTTAAAGTAAAAAACCTATTATCAATAGAGCTCTTTTATAATTATAGACAAATCGCTTTTTGCGAGAGCCCCCTGGCTAATGCGATCCGCTAATTCTTGTGGTGTCAGCCAATAGTGTTCATCAAACTCCAATGGACTATAAGGAGGTACTTCATCAGAGCTCATCTCAAAAACTTGTAGCCAACACCAGGTATTATGCTTGTATGGCGACAAATGACCTATAAACCTATGTTCCTTATCTCGAATATCTAAATTAAGCTCTTCTTCTACTTCCCTATATAGCGCTTCTTCATACGTTTCACCACGACCAACACAACCAGCAGCACTACTATCAAGATGAAGTGGCATTCTTCTTTTATCCTGATGACGTCGAGGTATCCATAATTGCCCCTGACTATTCTTAATAAAAAACCAAACAGCACGCACTCCATGAAATTGGCCATTTTTATGAACATCCGATCTTGTGATTTCTCCTACGACCTGATCATTCTCGTCAACGAGATTAAGCCATTCTTCCTCTATTATTGTCATATGAAATCCTATTTACGATAAGTGGTGTATTTGTTAGTATTAATGTGAAAGTATAACACAAAAAAGAAAGTTATTATTATGATTACGGTAGGCAAACCAGCCCCTAATTTCAAGGCTGAAGCGGTCATCAATGGAAATATTAAAACACTTAACCTCAACTCATTTGAAGGCAAATATAAAGTACTCTTTTTCTATCCTCTAGACTTCACTTTTGTATGCCCAACCGAACTTCATGCATTTGAAGAACTGACAGAAGAGTTTGAAAAACGTAATACACAAGTTATTGCATGCTCAGTTGACTCTGTTCACTCACACCAAGCATGGCTCAATACTCCCAAAGCAAAAGGTGGTATTGAAGGTATCAATTACCCAATCCTATCTGATATCAATAAAAGTATTGCTATGAACTACGGCGCTTTACACCACACTGACGGTATTGCTCTTCGAGGCCTTTTTATAATCGATCAAAACAATGTCATTCAAGCAGCTCAAATAAACAACCTACCTCTTGGCCGCAATGTTCAAGAAGTTCTTCGTTTAATTGATGCGCTTCAACATCATGAAAAACATGGTGATGTTTGCCCTGCTAACTGGACTAAAGATAAGCCAGCAATGCAAGCTACACAAAGTGGAGTTAAAGAATACTTTAACCAATAAACTTATTTATTTTCTGCTCAAGCTGCAAAAGTCGTTTTTTAAAAACACGCTCTTTAATTACCTGTGCCGGAGCAGCCAAGGGTCCAAGTAAAAAGAACCCTAGTGATGATTTACGTTGATATTTCTCACGTATATCATACAATTCTTGGGATAGTTCATTAATCTGGATATATAGTTCAGTTTGTAGTGTATTGGATTGTTTATCAGAATAGCTTCGTAAAGAAGTAAGGCTTGCTTGAGCAGAATCTATAAGCGCATGCATTAGCCTAGCTGCTTGCTTTTCTTGCTGAGCAATGTCAATCATCTTAGCCTGAGACTCAATCCTAGCAACAGCTCTCCTCTCCTTAAAACTCCTCCAACCAACAATCATCCTTCTCCCTATAACCAGGACTAAGACAATAATAAGAAGGTTGCGTACAAATTGTTGATTAAAAGCCATTAGACCGCCACAGGATTAAAGGTTAACATTACATTCAGTATAAAAGGCTTATACGAAGCCGTCAAAGGCTGATATTTACTAGATTTTTTCTAATTTTTCTGTAACACTATATATACATAGCGCCTGTAGCTCAATTGGATAGAGTACCGGACTTCGAATCCGTTGGTTGTAGGTTCGAGTCCTACCAGGCGCACCAATCCTACCTAAATCCCATGCATCTTTAAAAAGTCTCTTGTTTTCTGACAGCGACGTTCGCCATCAATCCCAAGGTTGCAACGAGAAGTCATACACTCAGAATCTAAGAAACGAAGAGTATCCTCTTTAATATCAGCAAGATTAGCGCCATAGCTATAAAGAATCTTAAGAGATCGACTATCACAACGACGGATAGCATTATCAATCGCAGTCGTTCCATACTCATTTTTATAATGAATATACGCACCCTGCTTTAAAAGCAAAATAATATCATAGTGATTTCGAGCACCCAACAACATCCAATCCAGACATCTTTTATCAAAACACTGATATCGCAACAGGTGATAAAATATTGGCATACGATTAGGAAGATTAACACATAACTTTGGAGTCAAGGCTGCGCCATTTTCCAATAAAAGACGTATTGTTTCAAGCCATGCCCGATCGATAGCAAACTCAAGAGGCAATGTTCCAAACCCATCCTCTTTATTTAAATCAACTCCATACTTAATTAAAAGCTTCACTGTATATGTACGATTAAGTTGCAAAGCCAAAGTAAGAGGCGTAAAACCTTTATATTCACCAGTAGTAAATACCTTATCCAAAGCTTCATTCCGAAGTTGAGGGCGCTTACAAAGAAAGCGATTGGTTAATTGCCCAAGGCTAATTTTTTTTTGTAACAACTCATGCAGTTGAATTTGAGAGGTTGGATAAACGCTGACAATTGTAAGTAAAAACAAACCTACAGAAAATTGTTTTCTCATAATACTCTCCCAGTTTTTTCACAGACGGGCTTCCTTCTGGAAAGTTTAGCTAGAAACTGAAATAAAGCAAAGAGATTGTTATGATTTTACAAAATACGCCAAAAACTCCTTATTTCCATGTGTTCCCGTAATGGGAGAGTCAACAACCCCTTTAAAGGTAAAGCCAAATTCTACAACTCCAGCAACAACCTTGTCTGTCACTTGCGTATGAACTACTGGGTCTTTAATGATACCACCACGTCCAACTTGGCCACGCTCAGCCTCAAATTGTGGCTTAACAAGAACAACTAACTTACCACCATCTTTGATTAATGGTGTAACTGCTGCCATGACCTTTAAAACAGAAATAAATGATAGATCTAATGTAACCAAATCTACAGCTTCTGGAAGGCTTTCAAGATTTCGTAAATTCGTACGCTCCATAACAACAACGCGTTCATCCGCACGAATTTTTTCATGAACTTGGCCATAACCAACATCTACGCCATAAACCTTTTTAGCTCCAAGCTGTAGTAAACAGTCAGTAAAACCACCTGTAGATAAACCGGCATCCAGAATTGTCATGCCAGTTACGTCAATATTAAATTTTTGCAGAGCTTCCTCTAGCTTAAATCCAGCACGACAAACAAACTTAGGTTCATCGGTATTACATTCAATAGAATGTTCAGGATCAATAGGAGTACCTGGCTTGGTCACTATCTTACCGTCGACAGTGACCTTACCCTGAATTATTAAGCTTGCAATCTGATTACGACTGAGCTTTGACAATCTTTCCTGTAAGATGAGGTCCAGCCTCTTTTTTTTCTTGTTCATATCGTTGCTTAATTTCCATTAACTCACGTATAACTGGTGATGGTGTATAATGATTCATATATGCTAACCGAGGTTCATCCTTAAGAATCTGATGAAGTGGCAAGACTGCAAAGATGCCATTGAATGTCTTAATACTTACATAACCACTCATAAGACTCTTTTTCAAAACACTATTAAATTGTTCAATCGTACGAACTTCAATACCGTTAAGTTCTTTAATTCGCATACCAGGAACCAATACTCGTGAATGCTGTGCTGCAGAATCAGGCATGATATGTGTAATAATCAATGTAGGTTCACCTTGATTCTTTGGCTCTTCATAAGTAATCAATTCAGGAGCTGCATTTAAAAGCATTGGAGTAAGGTTACGACATAATTGTTGTACTACAAGGCCACCAAGTAATGTGTAATCTATTTGTTCATAATCAGGGAACTTAACACGAATTGCTGGTAAGGTTGATTCTGCAAATGTAAATGCAACCTTCTTCTTCTTACCTTTACGATAGAGAGTCAATGAAACTTTTTGTCCCATCTTGATATAAGCAACATAATCAGCAAGCGCCATCTTGTCATCATTACCAGGAATAAGTAAGTCACCATAGATATCTACTGGATAATCATCTATTGCATAGATCATATCACCAGCTTTAATACCGGCACCATCCATCAAACTATTTGGCACAACTTCAGTAATGTATGGACCACCTGGAAGTGGATTCCCCAAATACTTTGTTAATGCAAGACTACCAGCATTATAGAACGATCCAAGGTATGGCTTACGAACCAATTTACCTGGTGTATTATACAATGCATCAATAATGACCTTTAACTCATTAACAGGAACAATGTAACCAACATTTTGTGCGCCACCTTGGTTAATACCATATGTATTAATACCAACTACTTCACCACGAATGTTAATTGCTGGGCCACCAGAGTTACCTGGATTAATAGCAGCATCAATTTGAATAACGTGTCGACTACCTAGATTTTCACGACCACTAACAACACCCTTTGTACTCTTAAGACCTTGTTGTCCTAGTGGATAACCAATAGCAAGAACTTCATCAGCACGATGTACTTGATCAGAGTCACCCAACTGTAAAATAGGTATACCACCAAGAGCTTGTTTGAGTTGATCAAACCCTTCTTGATACAACTTCAATAAAGCAAGATCTCGTTCATAACTAATACCAACAATTTCTGCACGAATACGTTCTTTACCCAAAACTGGAACTTGAATATGAATTGCTTTTGCTTGATCAACAACGTGTGCGTTGGTAATGATATAGCCATCATTATTAACAAAAAAACCTGTACCTGAACACTCGCTTTGAACTGGAGCTCGATAAGGCTCTAGCCAATGAAACTGACCAACTTGAGAGAAAATTTGTACAACAGTATTATTTACTTTAGATTGAATCGCTGACCAAGGTTCATTAACCCGATTCACAATCTTTTCAACAAGCTTATCAGCATTCTCTACTTGTTGAGTTTGATCCGATTGAATTGGCTTAACCACGTCCCTCTTTTCAAAAACTTCCAACTCAGAAACTTCCTTCATATCGTCCTGATCTTTCTGGAGAACGTAAAATGCTGATCCTCCAAATCCAAAGGCCGATACTAGTAGGATTAAAAAAAGAAATCGTGATTTATTCATAATTTGTATCTTTCTTATAGGGTTTATACTTTAGAGCCTAGATTACTAGAATCTAGCAATATTACAAATTTTCTTAGTTGCAAATTTAACGAACTATCGTATCCTTAAGGGAAATATTGTATGTTTAACGAGTTTAAGGACCAAACAATCATGGATAAAAAACCATCATTAGATACGATTGTATCGCTTTGTAAGCGACGAGGATTTGTATACCCTTCTGCTGAAATATATGGCGGAATCAACGGCGTTTACGACTTCGGCCCTCTTGGCTCGTTAACCAAGCAGCATATTCGTGCCTTCTGGGTAAAACACATGAAAAAAGAGTCCGATAATATTGTATTCCTTGAAGGTCCTATATTGGGACCAACACCTATGTGGCAAGCATCTGGACACTTAGAAAACTTCCACGACCCTATGGTTGACTGTCTTAATTGTAACAAACGATTACGTTCAGATGAACTAGATCTTGAAAAACCATGCCCACATTGTGGTGTAAAAAAATGGACTGAATCTCGCCAATTTAACCTTATGTTCAAAACACAAATGGGTGCTATGGCTGAGCAAGGATCTGATGCTTACCTTCGTCCAGAAACGGCACAAGCTATTTTTGTAAACTTTAAAAATGTTCACTCAACATCACGAGTAAAGATTCCTTTCGGCATTGCACAGATTGGTAAGGCATTCCGTAATGAAATTACTCCAAAACAATTTCTATTTAGAACTCGTGAGTTTGAACAAATGGAAATTGAGTGGTTTTGCAAGGCTGAGAACAGCAAAAAATTCTTTGAGTTTTGGCTTGAAGCTCGCCACCGTTTCTATCAAAACATTGGCTTAAACGCTGACAACATTCGATTTGATGCTCATAAACCAGAAGATCTTTCTCATTACTCTCAAGCAACGACGGATGTTGAATACAATTTCCCATTCGGCTGGAAAGAGTTAGAAGGTATTGCAGATCGAGGTAATTTCGATCTATCACAACACACCAAATTTTCTGGAAAAGATTTAGCTGTATTTGATGATGAAACTAAAGAGTCCTACATTCCAAATGTAGTTGAATGCTCTGTTGGTGTTGATCGTTTATTCTTAGCATTACTGTGTGATGCGTATAATGAAGAAGAAATTGATGGTGAAACTCGGGTAGTTCTTAAACTCAATCCTGCTATTGCACCAATCTCTGCTGCGATAATCCCATTAAGTAAAAAACTTTCTGAACCTGCGCGAAAAATATATGATTCACTGAAATTTAAATTTTCAGTACAGTATGACGAATCTGGATCTATTGGTAAACGCTACAGAAGGCAGGATGAAATTGGCACACCGCTCTGTTTTACATATGACTTTGACAGTGAGAACGATAATATGGTAACAGTAAGAGAGCGTGATACTACAAACCAAACACGAATTAACATAGACGCGATAGAAGATTATATTAGAAAAACTTTACAGACCTAAATATATGGGTTGTATGTATATAATAATATTGTTTAATCGGAGGTTATCTGTGTATGAATAAAAAAACTTTTATGCACCACCCGGCCAAGCTTCTTGTTCTTTCTTTTTTAGTTATGATAGTCATTGGTACACTTCTGCTAGCGCTTCCTATTGCACGACTTCAACCAATAAGCTGGTTTGATCTGTTCTTCACGGCTACAAGCACTACAACTGTATGTGGATTATATACTATACCAATTGATCAGTTTACAACGTTTGGCCATGTCGTTTTATTCTTCCTTATGCAAATTGGTGGTCTTGGTCTTATTACAATGACATTATTTTTCATTTCACTATTTGCAAAACTAGGATTCAGTTCTCAAATGATGGCAGGAAAACTTTTAGAAGTTGAGCGTATGCCAGACGTTAACAAAATCCTTGTTTTAACCTGCGTACTTTCACTTATGATTGAATTCATTGGAGCATGCTTTATCTTCTTAACACTTAAAGACCAATACGACATTTTGCCTGCAATAGGCTTATCTATTTTCCATTCAGTCTCAGCCTTCTGTAATGCAGGAATAAGCCTCTTTCCTCATGGGATGATAAGCTTTAGTAATGATCCTTTTTTCCTTTTGGTTACTGCTATATTAATTTTATTTGGTAGTTTAGGTTTTGTTCCATGGTTTGAAATCATGAAATATACGGGCCTAATTAAAGAATATGGAAAAAGAAATCTTTCATTGCACTCTCGAATAGTACTCGTTATTTCAGTCGTTTTAATTTTATTTGGAACTGGACTCTTTTGGGTTCTTGAAAGCAATAATACCTTGGCCCAGCAGTCATACTTTGTATCATTTGTTAATGCATTTTTCAATGCTTCATCCATTCGTAGTGCAGGTTTCCTTTCTGTGCCGTTTGCCGACCTACATATGGCAACCATTTTCATTATTATGGTTTTTTCATTTATCGGTTCATCATCTGGTTCAACTGGTAGTGGTATTAAAACAACTACCTTCGCAATGCTATTGTTCACAGCAAAATCATTAATTTCTGGACGACAAAATGTAGAAGTAATGGGACGAACCATTCCACGAACCTTAGTTTACCGAGCAACAGCAACAATATTTATTGCATTCTCTTTGGTTTTGGGAACCAGTTTTTTCTTATTAATATCCGAACCTAACTGGAGCTTTTTAGATATTATTCTTGAATCGGTAGCGGCATTTGCCAACCTTGGAATTTCATCTGGAATTACTAGTTTCCTATCAACGTTTGGTAAAATTTTAATAATGATTACTATGCTAGCTGGTCGACTTGGAACACTAACCCTAGCACTAGCTGTTGTTGGTACAGATGAAAAGAAAAAAGATTACACCTACCCTGAAGGTAAAGTTTTACTGAGTTAATATATAGGAAAAATAAATCATGAAAATTTGTGTATTTGGTGTTGGTAGATTTGGATCTCAACTTGCAACAAAGTTAAGTGAAAACGGCATTGATGTTCTGGCCATTGATAGGGACGAAAACGTAATCGAAGAAATTAAAGACAAAGTAGCACAAGCTCTTGTCATCCATACCATCGATGAACGCACATTACGCGATCTTGGTATCGATGAAGTAGGAACTGTTGTCATTGCTCTTGGCCGCCACTTTGCAGAGTCCGTACTATTAACACGAATCCTGAAAAAGAAACTTGATATTCCAACAGTTATCGTTCGATCAACAGGACAACTTCGCGGTGAAGTACTTAACCTAATTGGCGCAGATCAAGTAGTACTTCCAGAGCTGGAAGCTGCAATCCTTCTTGCCGATAATTTAAGCTCATCTTTTCCACACTTAAATCGCATTTCAGATGATTTTTGCACCGGCCAAATGTTAGCTCCTGAAAATTTCGTTGATAAAACATTGGATGAAATTAATCTTATTGAAAAACATAGTGTTTGCGCGATTGGTATTAAACGAGATGAAAAAATGCTTCTCCCAAAACCTAGCCTAAAAATTGCTGACGGAGACATTATTTACTTCTCTGGAAATAACTGCGACTTGGATGATTTAACCAAAGTTAAATAACGATAAATCAACAGCTATCATAATGAGTCATAGGAAAGATAATGAAAAAATTATCCATATTCACTATTGTAGTAATATTATCGTTATTTAGTAGCTTCAATAACTGTAAAACATCTCTTAATCGTCCACTATTTCAACAATACCCAAAGCTTAAAGTTGTCCCACATAAAATTTTAGGAAACTTTCCAACTCCAATAAATCAATGTAAAAAAATGGGTAAATCGTTGGGCAATCATAAACTATATATTAAACATGATAGCCTTGCTGGCGCACAAACAAAACAAGGCAAAACATTATTCGGTGGCAATAAAGTACGTAAGCTTGAATTTCTACTTGCTGACGCACTAACGCAAAACGCTCCCAGTGTAATTACATGCGGTGGTGTAGGATCCAACCATGCAGCTGCAACTGCCGCTTATGCAAAACATCTAGGACTTCAATGCTATACAATTCTTTTTGAACAACCCAATAGCAATACAGTCTTAAGAAACTTATCACTTATGCATGGATACAATGCACACATGATCTTATTACCCAACAGCTTACGTATGCAAAATGAAATAGACATCATCACAAGTAAGCATAAAAAGAACGGACAACATCCTCCATATATAATTCCAATGGGTGGATCTACCGCACTTGGATCACTAGGAATTGTTAACGCAGCACTCGAATTGAAACAACAAATAGATCAAGGTAAAATGCCTTCTCCTGATATTATTTATCTTCCATTTGGAACTATGGGAACTACCGCTGGCCTAGCTTTAGGATTAAAGACTGTTGGCCTCAAGACCAAAATCATTGCTGTTCGAGTTGGAGCAAAACCAACCTATGACAAAGCTCAAAAACACTTCAAAGAAATAAACAAACTCTTACAATCTTATGATCCAACATTCCCTACCTACACAATGGATAATGTAACCGTGCGACATGAATTCTTTGGCGGCGCTTACGGACACTTTACTCCTGAATCTATAAACGCTATGAAAGTCCTTAAAGACACTGAAGGCATTACCCTTGACGGTACATACTCAGGTAAGGCGATGGCAGCACTTTTATCTGACGCAAAACAACACAAGCTTGATAATAAAGTTGTTCTTTTTTGGAATACATATGATGGTAGCAAGCCAGATATTAAAGTAGCTCCAGCATCATTAAAATCATGTTTTAAAAAGTATTTTACTCAACCAGCACAAGGCACCACACCAAGCAAATAACTTGAATTAAAATCGACACTATACATATACTTGTCCTTAAAATAAGGAAGTCATATGTATAAAAAGTTACTTTATTCACTTTTGCTATGTATTACCCTACATGCCAAACAAACTCATGATCTAACCTTGGTAAGCTCAATCGACCCAAGCATTATAGAAGAGCTCTGGTACGCCACCAATAAAAACTTCACGAAAACCCAACTATATCCCAAAGGTACTCATGCATACCTAAGACCCGAAGTTGCTCAAGCATTAAGCAATGCACAAAAAGAGTTTAAAACCATGGGTTATGGCCTTAAAGTATGGGACGCCTATCGTCCACACTCTGTTCAATTTAAAATGTGGGATGTTGTCCCCGACTCTCGATATGTTGGAGACCCTCACAAAGGCGGACCACACAATCGTGGTGGAGCTGTAGATGTAACACTAATCAACCGTAAAACTGGTAAAGAATTGATGATGCCAACCGCCTTTGATGACTTTTCTCCAAAAGCACATTCAACCTATATGAAGCTACCAAAAAAGGCTATAGAAAACAGAACTCTTTTTCACAAGGTTATGCTCAAGCATGGATTTAAAAACTATGCTGGCGAATGGTGGCACTTTAACTATAAAAAGATAAAAGAGTATCCAATTCTCAATGTCAGCTTTGAAGAGCTTGAAAAAGCATAAAGTTATATTAATCAATTGATGTTTGGTAGTAATACATTTAAGAATAAAGTATTATATACATTGTAATAATTACCATTAAATAAAGGCATGACTTGTGAAATTAAAAATTATTATATTAAATATTCTTTTGTGCATCCCAACTGTTGGATTTTCTATGGACAGCAAAGGCGCAACAATCAAAATGCCCAGCACTCAAGACTTAAAAAAATCACTCGAACAACACGGTTTTTCTAGTAATCATTTACACCAATCAATTATTGATAGTCTAGGCAGTAGCGAAGGGTCACCCCATGATCTAGTAAAAAAAACTAGGTTAGTAGTAGAAACTGCTCATGATAAAGTATTAAATAGTATAGTGGAAAAAGACCTTAGAATAACCGATGCTTATAAAGCCCTAGAAGAAGCAATGAATGCAAACAAGCCTCTTCTATATGAAGCGTTACTAGGACATAATGCACAATTATTAGAAGAATATACAAATTAAATGTCTGACCAGAGCCCTAACTACAGCTCATTAATTTATTGTTTTCACTTGTTTCTAACATTCCACTTTATTACGTCTCTATCAATATCCTCACCATGTCATGAAAATACATAAAAAAAAGCACCGCATTTTGCGGTGCTTTAAATTTTTAGCCGGTTAGCAGTTAGATCTTTTCGATACGAACTACTGTAAGTGGCTGACGGTGTCCTGTTTTAACACGAGACTTTTTACGTCTTTTAAACTTAAAGATAACAACTTTTTTATCTTTATCGTGTTTAACAATAGTCGCCTTGATTGAACCTTCAAGAAGAGGTTGTCCAATCTGAATGTTATCAGCATCAAGCTTTCTAAAAAGAACATCTTTGAATTCGATAGCATCGCCAGCTTCGCCTTCAAGCTTTTCTATAGCAATAGTCTTGCCTTCGATAGCTTGGTACTGCTTGCCACCTGTTTCAAAAATAGCATACTTATCAAAAGAAATATCCTCAATAGGATTACTTTCTACTGCTTCCACAACCGCTTCTTTTGCGACTGTTTCTTCAGGAGTATTTGCTTGTACTTTATCTGTATTTTCCGCCATGGCTTCAAACCTTTAATTTTGCATTAATGTAGAACAATAGAATTATTACTTATTGTAGCATATTTTCGCTATCTGTCCAGCAGAATCACTTTAATTGCCACAGGAAATCAAAGGCCTTTCGGGGTGAAAGCTCATCATAATTTACAGAATCAAGCAATTCTACCTTTTTACGCATTTGCTCCAATTGTGCTTCCAATTGCACAATACGATCAATATCTGCTGTCTGGACTGGTATAGAACCCTTTTCCTGCTTATCCAACTGACCCAATACTATTGCAGCTCTCTCAATTAAACTATTTGGCAAACCTGCCAATCGAGCTACATCAAGCCCAAAACTACCATCTGCTACCCCTGGAACAATCTGGTGTAAAAAGAGGATTCCCTTCTCTGTCCGCTGGCTTGTAGCATAATAGCATGAAATACCATCATACTGCTGCGAAAGAAGCGTCAGCTCATGATAATGAGTCGCAAAAAGACATCTAGCATTAAGCTGCTTATATATGTACTCTACCACTGCATGAGCAATAGCTAGGCCATCAAAGGTGCTAGTACCTCTGCCAACCTCATCCAAGATGACCAAACTGTCCTTAGTCGCTCGATTACAGATAGAAGCTGTCTCTTCCATCTCAACCAAGAAAGTACTCTTACCCTCTGTAAGGTTATCTGAGGCTCCTATACGAGTGAAAAGCTTATCCAAAACTGGCAACTGAGCGGCTGCTGCTGGAACGAATGATCCAAGCTGGGCCATAACACAAATAAGGGCAACTTGACGCAAGTACGTCGATTTACCACCCATATTTGGACCTGTTATAATCCATAACTGCTCTTCATCTGTTAGCTGAGTGTCATTTGGCACAAATCCCGTCTTCATACTATGAGACACCAATGGATGTTTACCCTGTTTAATAAGGATATCCTGAGATGGATGCATCACTGGACGAACATACCCACGATCATAGGCAACACGAGCCAAACTGATAAGAGCATCAATGTGTGCAAGAGCAAATGCCGTCTTACGTAAAGGCACAATGTGCTCCGCTACCTCTTTTTTAACTCGTTCATACACGGCCAATTCTACTTGCTCAACCTCGCGCTGTGCTTTGAAAATGTCCGCTTCCAAGGTCTTAAGCTCTGTTGTCGTGAAACGAGACTTCCCAACCAACGTTTGCGTATGGATAAAGTAATCAGGAACTTGAGATAGGTTAGGCTTAGTTATTTCAATATAATAACCATGAATACCATTATACCGAATCTTAAGGGAGTTGACCCCTGTTTGCCCCTGTTCTTTTTGCTCAAGCTTAAGAATCTTATCATTGCCATGTGTTAACAGATCTCGCAACTGATCCAACTGCTGATCAAATCCTGGCTTGATAGTATAATCTTTACATTGATCCTCATTGATTGCTGAAGCTAATAATTTTTGTATAGCGCCATACTCACCTAAACGTTGGCACAACTTACTCATCAATGGAATATCTATGTTTATTAATAATTTTTTAATTGTCGGTAGCACATCCAACACTCGTGTCAGCATGATATAATCATGAAGTTGTCCACGCTCAAGCGCCATACGACCAATCACGCGTTCCAAATCAGCAATAGCACCAAACTGCTCTACAAGCTCCTGTAATAAAGCAACGCTCTGCACAAGATAATCAACACAGTCATGTCTATTTTTAATAAGGTTACTATTTCGTAACGGTCGAACTACCCATTGTTTTATAACACGAGAACCCATTGGTGTCAGTGCTGCATCCAAGAGAGCAAACAATGAATGATCCGCAGAACCTTGTAAGTTTTGTACCAATTCTAAGTTGCGTTGTGTTGAACTATCCATAACTAAATATTGCTCAGGAGCATACCATTGTATTTGCTTAAACAATCCCAAGGCTTCTGGTTGGGTATGCGATAAATAACCAAACAACTGTATCAATGCTCCATAGACAGGCTTACTATCTAGGATTCTTGTAGACTGTTCAGTAGTAAATTGTTTTTTAAGCCAAGCATCAAATGCGCTTACGCTCGTATTTGCCTGAGCTAAAGAAATTGAAACACCCAATTTTTTAAACAACTGTTGATTACGTTTATTCTTATCATCTGGAATCACAACCTCTGCAGGGCTAAGCCTTAGAACCTCTTCCTCCAAAAACCGTTCTTGTACATCGTCAAACAATGTTACTAACAATTGCCCTGAAAGTAATTCAGCTGAAACCAGTGCTAGTTGCTTGCTTGTTTTATCAGCAAAGAATGAAGATAAATATGTAGAAGATTTTTCTTGTAATAAGCGAGAATCGGTTAGTGTTCCAGGAGTTAGGACTTGTGTAACACCACGCTTAACAATAGTACCAGGTTGTGGTGATTCTAATTGATCACATATTGCTACGCGAAAGCCACCGTTTATAAGTTTTATAAGGTAATGCTCAAGTGCATGTAGTGGAACCCCACAAAGCGCTATTGGCTCACCGTCATAGGTTCCGCGCTTAGTAAGAGCAATGCCAAGATAAGCAGCAGCTCTCTTGGCATCATCGAAAAATAATTCATAAAAATCACCTACCTGAAACAGTAGTAATGTATCAGGGTATTGATCTCTAATTTCAAAATATTGTTGCATCAAAGGCGTTAATTTTGGTCGCCCTTTAGTCGCGTCGCTCATGTACGTACACTCGTGATGTTATGCTGTAATCTTTTCTGTCTCGTCTATTGCTATGTTAACAATATGTTCACATTGTACCATGCAATTTTGGATACTGCTATATAGATTATCATACGAGTCAGCCTTATACATCACATCTAACTGCTTTGCAGCCTTATTAACTTCTTTAATGATCATATCTTTAAATATTGTTAATTGACGAGCAGCAAGCGCATCAGTTTTCTTTGCCGCAGCAATGTCCCATTGTAAATAAGCACAGCTATAAGCCATTGCACATACAAACTTATTCCACTGACAAACTAATAAAGTAAACTCTTTTTCTTGTTCCTGCTTATCAGCAATAATCAACGGCTGACGAATACCAACATACCTCTTAAGAGTAATCAAATTTTTAAGATCTTCACCAACAACTTCATCGTAGTTGATGTGATATGCAGTATCTACGTTTGGATATACAGAGATATCAATGTGATCAGCAGACTTTGTAGCATTTGCATTTATATCCAAGGCTGCAGCATGAAGCTTAAGCTTATGCCCATACCTAAAGACCTTACTATCTTTCACACACCATTCTAAATTTCGTGTATCAAAGATATCTGTAAATCTATCAATACCAAAATTAGCACTATTTCTAAATAATTCTTGCATGACTGCACTAGATGCAAAGCCAACTAGACCAACAGCACTCCAATGAGTCCAACTCCATACAGAACCACCAAAACCTTTAACTCTATTCATGACTCCTTGTGCAGCTTTATCTAATGGCACTGCATTCTCTTCTGCAGCCTTTAAAAGACCAACAGTCATACCTTCTGGAATATCCGTACCAAATGGTACTTTAATAATACTAGGAAGTTTAATACCTTCTGGAAGCTCCAACCATGCTGGAAAATCAATACCATCAACTGTAAAGAACTTCGCACCCATATATAAAGCTGTTGCACCACCAATGCCGTACATAGCAAGCTTAGCAAAGCGTCTTTTTTTCTTATTTGAAGCACAGTCCTTACTTAAAAGTAAAGTAGCATTATCAAGCAATTCATCGGAAATATACCTAACTGCAAACGCTGGTTGTACATCTTCACGTACAGTATCAAAGTCTGGTTGTGTTGTAACTACTGATAACATCAGCAATGGTACTAGTAAGAATCTAGCAAATAATTTTTGTAACATTGTATATCCTCACATTTATAATTCTATGGTAATAGGCCCATCATTAATTAACTCTACCTGCATGTCACCACCAAACCTACCTGTTTGAACGGCTCCATACCTAGACTTGAGACGGTCTACAAACTCATCATAAACGGTTTCAGCCTCACTCGGCGGCATCGCTTTTATAAAAGAAGGACGATTCCCCTTCTTACAATCCGCATACAGTGTAAACTGCGAAACCACTAATATTTCATACTCACAGTCTACCACATTCCGCTCCATCGATCGAATGCCCCCCGGAAAGATGCGCAAGTTCAACAACTTATTGATCAAATAGTCGCAGTCAGAGTGCATATCACCCTGTTTTATGCCTATAAAAACGAGTAATCCTTTGCCTATTTGACCCACAATTGAACCATCAATAGTAACCGATGCGCGATTAACGCGCTGAATAAGGAGTTTCATGCAATTTCCCCTGTATATAGAATGATTTTTATATAAGAGCTTATCCGAAAATTAAATAGCGGGAGAATCTTCTTTTAAAATCAGCTATAATAGCTGTTGTACAAAAAAAAGGAGATCTCCCAATGAATAGAATACCAAATGATTTCTGGAATGTAATTAAAAGTGTTATTCC